>Ga0209503_10000089_pt1 | contig 61275 bp, 89 predicted proteins | sample SouAtlMetagenome_2_FD_187448 | JGI IMG/M metagenome (GOLD analysis project Ga0209503, IMG submission 187448) | Marine eukaryotic phytoplankton communities from Atlantic Ocean - South Atlantic ANT15 Metagenome (SPAdes) (version 2) | ecosystem: Environmental > Aquatic > Marine > Oceanic | place...
ACTTAAGTAATTTTTGAGCCATATCTACTTGATTTTCAGGTGGCATACCTTCAAATTCTTCTACTCCTAAAGCACCTCCAGTTTGTAAATTAACTGTTTCTGCAAAGAAATAACTATCTATTGCTTCTACTTTAGGTTCAGTATTAGGGTCTCTGCCTTCTCCTAACCATGCCTTATAATCTCTATAGTATTTAGACATAGCTTTTTCCATAGCTTGTTCTACAACTTTTTGATTCTCAGCTGTTCGAATATTAGGATATCGTTTTGCAAGCTTAGCATAAGTAGCATTAGCTGCCCTTGCTACTCTTTGATCTTGCCCTACTGGAATTTGATTATTTTTATCTTCAATAAGATTATTAAGTTGTTTTCTTAGATTTCCAGATATAGTATTGAATCTATCAATAATCTTATTAGGATTATCAACTTCATCTCTATAAGGTCTTACTCTATGTAGTATCTGTGGTAATGAAGCTAATGTAAATTTTGTTTTACCATCATCACCTTTTACTTTAATTCGATAACGAATAGAGCCATCGCCCATTTCATATCCAGTTATTTTTTCTCCAAACTTTGTATCATACATTTCTGTAGCTAATACTTTTTTAATACCTCCAGTACCTATAGGCTCTAGGTCATCATAGTCTAGTGTATCTAAAAACTTAGCAATAGATTTAGACTTAAATTGTTTACGAGCAGTCTCTGATCTACCAAACTTTTCCTTTGCATCTATGCTCTTATCAACTCTCTTAAGATAATCTTTACCTACGTAATCAAAACTTTCAGCATGACCATAACCTAATAGCCTACTTCCAAGATAAGCTAAACCAGCTCTAACTACTTCTCTCATAGGAAAGAATTTACTCATCTCTGTTTTTACTTCTTGAAAGATAGTTGGGTTTTCATCTGCATATTTCTGTGCATTACCTGTAGTATCTTTTATTTCTTTTTCAGTTGGTTTCTTTTTAGTATTGTCTTTGTTTTGATTAAGTATTTCGCTAATTAACTTAACATTAGATTGAATTTCTTTTTTATTAACATCGGTAGAGTTTACTAATTTTTTTACATCTACTTTTTCTAATTCTTTCTTTACTTTTTCTTTATTAAATTCTCTATCTTTTACTGTATTCTCTCTTCGAGTTATATCTTTTTGAATATCATTGCGTTTAGCGATTGCATCATCAAGTAATTCTTTATTTCTTGGAGTTCTATTATTTTCAAATTGTTTAGAATAATATTCAATATTTTTATTTGCATATTCTAATGCTGGATACCCATATCTAACATTAGATTTTAAATCATCTTTTATAGCTTTTGTTTTCATATCAGTAAAAGCATCACCTATGTATGAAAAGAAATCTCCAGGAGCATCTATTATTGTTCTAAGAAAACTCTCATTATCATCCTCTGCTTTTACTTTTTGTAAATTAGGAGGAGATGCTTGAGCACTACTAATTAAAGAAAATCCACTACCATCTGAAGGAGTAGCATCTACATAAGTAGGAATAGGTTGATTGAATAATCCGTCAGGACCAAATTCAATTTCCCTTCTGTTAACTAATCCTGGGATTACTTTACCTCCAGCCATTCTAAATTCTTTAGCTTCTTTTAAGAATGTAGGATAATCACCTTGATTAAGTGCTTGTAATGCTTTACTTTTTCCGAAGTTAGTTCCTCCGATATTATAGATTAATGATTTAACTGCTGTCTCTTGATTTTGATTTAAACCTTGATTTGTTACTAGCTTATCATAGTCTTGATTAACTACTTGAATATCACTTGCTAACCTATTATCAATCTCCTCATCAGATATTTTATCACCCATCTTAACATTGGTAGTACTTCCAACTCCTATTGTTGGATTTCCAGCTACATCAAGATAAGCTTCATTTTTAACTCCTTCTCTTTCTTTTAAGAAATCAGCTAAATTAATTCCAGTTGAAGCGTATACAGGTACTTGACCACCCTTATTAAATTTAATTGCATTATGTTGTAATACAGATTCTTTAAAGTCTTCATAATTTAAAGCCATATTTGGATTTGGAAGTTCAATATTAAAATCTTTTAAATAATCATCATATGCTTTGAGAATCATTTTTTCTGATATCATAGGATTAGGTATTGAATAACCTCCTCCACTTGCATACATAGGTGTATCTCCACCCATTGCATCCATTGAAGGTATAGGTCCACCTTGCATATCTTGTATAGCTCTGCCATCATCATTCATTTGATCTATTATTTCTTGATTGCCAGGAATTCTAGATGCTTCTGCATTAACTACATTTTCTCCAGGAGTTAACATAGCAGGCACTGTATCTGTTCCTTTAGGTTTAAAAACTTCTGGATCAGGAATTGCTGCTACCATCATAGACATTTCAGGCACTCCACTTTCTTCTGGTGGAAATAATTCTAAAGAAAAAGAATTACCATATCTATCTGTCTTTGAAATCTTTTTTAAATTATGCATTACTTCCCTCCAAATACTTGACCACCTTGACTAAGGTGCTGTACTTTACCACCTCTACTAAAACCCCCTGTATCTATACTATCTGAATACCCTCCACTATCAGAATAACTACTATCTTCATTACTATCATAGCTTGAATTATCTGTAGTACTACCGATTGGATCGCTATAATCAACAGTGCCAGATGAAAATGTACCTGTACTACTAAATTGAGAACCTTTAGGTGCTGCACCATCAATATATCCTTCACCTTTAATTGCACTTATTGTAGGGTTATTTTGACCTTGTAAAGAACTTTCAGCTATACCAGCATCTACACCTATCTTTTTAGCAATAGTATCTTTTTCAGCTTCAGTTACTCCTCCTTCAGCTAATGGACTTTTAGCCATTGCAAATTGAAATTCTTGAGCTTGTGGATTAGGTCTATCTTTATCTCTGTTATAAACAAATTGATTATTCTTATCACCAAATGTATTAGCAAAAGGATCTTCTATCATATAATTAGTAAATGCTCTTGTACTTGCAAATTCAGGTTTAGCATAACCAGTTATAGGATCATAGCTTCTTCCTCCTTGAAATACACCTCCAGTTAAACCACTTATAGATCCTTCACTTCCATAGCCTTTAGCTGGAATAGCAGGTTCAGTAAAAGATCCTAAACCAAAAGGGGTTATTGCTGATAGCATACCTTTAGGTGATGGATTAAATACTTCGCCTTTATTAAATATGCCTTTTTCTTCAGCATCATAATCTCTAGGAGCAACAGTTGGTGCTACATCTAAAGACATTTGTTTACTTATTTCTGCATTTGGATTATTACTATCTGAAGTATCCATAACAGCTTGATTATTTACTTGAGGTGGAACATAATCAGGCTGAACTTTAGGTTTTGGTGGTATGTAATTAGGATTAGGTGGTGTATAACCTGAAGATACATTATCAGCAAAAGGTTGAGACATATAACGAAAACCATAAGTAGGTTGTATCGAAAATGAAGGTTGATATGGTTTAGTCATATTAAACTCCTAAGTATCTATTGAGTCTTTTCTTAACTTACCTATATAAGCACTTAATAGATCTGAAAATTCTTTAGCAGAATAACCTCTTTCAGTAGGAACTCTAGCAAAATCTTTAGTTCTTTCTGCTGCTCTAATAGCATCATTAGCACCCATTTGATAAGCTTGATTTGTATCTTGATCAACACGAATAGTTGGAGCTAATCGTTGTTCTCCTCCAGCTTCATAATCTACTGTTTGCATAGCTTGAGGCTCTCCTCCTTCACCAATCATAGAGGGTGATCTAGAATCTGCAGCTCTTTTTACAAACTCTGGAAGATTAAGCATAGCTAATATATCAGCATTTTCATTTAAACTATCTGGTAATGCGTAAGAAGCATCTATGTCTGGTCTAGGAATAGGAGCATTTGTTCCCTCTTGTAAGTATTTAACTTTACCTCCACCATATAAATATCTCTTAATATTTTCATAATCACTTATTAAAGCATTTTCAGTTTCTTGAAGTTCAGCTTGATTTAAAACTGCACTAGCTATAGGGTTCATAGAACCTTGAGCTAGATTTTGAACCTTACCTCCTTGATTAAATAGCCCAAGCATTTTAGCACCTAGAATACCTCCAGCAACGTAAGGATTCATCATACCTGCAGCAGCAGCACCTCCTCCTGTAGCTCCAGCACCTCCCATTGCAGCACCTGTGCCATAGTCTAATAGGCTTCCCATAGCTTTTTGTTGTGCCATATCTCCAAATTGTCCTAATACACCTTTTTCTTGAGGCATATCTTGAACTATATTTGTATCTGCTCTTTGTGTTTGATTCATAGGGTTTGTTTTTTCGTCTAACATTTGGGCTAGTCTCATTTGCCACCTCCACTTGAAGTTTGTTCTTTAGTTTGTGGTGCTCCTTGAAGCCTACCAAAAAATTGATTAAGTATAGTGCTTCCAGCATCTAATTCTGTTTGTCTTTGTTGTTGACGAGTAGAGCCTACATCTCCTAAACTCTTAACTCCTCCTTCTGCTGTTGCAATTCTTTCTTTTTGTTGTTTATTAGATAAATCTCCTAATGCACTCATCATAGCTTTTTGTGATCGTGCAGAACCTAATGCATTAGCTCCACTAGCAGCTCCTAATGAAGTACCCATAAGATTTTTTAAATCTTCTCCTTGAGCTTTTCTCATATCGTATAATCCACGACCTGAAATTGCATCTTCAGCTAATTTAGTTTGTGCTCCAAGACTTGCTTCTTGTTCACTAGTTAAACCTGCAGTAATAGGTAACTCACCACTTTGTTGTTTTCTTAATCTATCTAGTGATATATTTAAGCCTTCTTCTAATTGAGGCTTAAACTCTTCATCAATACCAGATCTAACTGTAGTCGTTGAACCACCACCACCTCTACCCATATTAATCTCCTATAGTTCCTTGTGCAGCATAATATATATCTGCATTATATTTTAGTTTTAATAGTTTAGTATATTTATAAGTATCCTCATATGCTCTAATAGAATCAGCTCGCCAATGTTTACCACCATGTTTACGAATATGATTCATTAAATAATTATAGAGTCTAATAACTGTATAAGCATTTTGATTATCAGTATCTATAATACAATCTCTTACATCCATTATAACATTGTTATTATAATGTCCGACAAAAGAATTAGCTAATAAAAATCCTTTTAAACTATTGTCAATATAATCTCCAATAACTAAATAATGAGGATTATTTTTATTTTGTTCTTGAATAGCATTTAATAAAAACGAAATCCATTTAGATTCATTTCTTTCAAAAGAATAATTATTTTGTTCTGTAGATTTATTCATAAGTTTTAATACTTCAAATACATCATTGTCCCCAATTAATTTAATCATTTTTTATCTATCCTTACTTTTAAATCTGCAAGTGATGTAGCATCTCTTATATCTTGTAATAATCTAAGATTTTGTTGTTGCACTAAATTAAGTTCTTGTAATATTTGAAATAATGTAAGATTAAGAGTTGCATTTTCTGTTATAGGAGGATTGTTAATTGGCATTATTTAACTCCTCCTTTATTAACAGTCATTTGTAATCCTGATACATTCCATGACTTATTATTGCCTGCTGTATTATTAGCATTAGCATCATCAATTCTATAATTAATAAAACGACCAGCAATACGAGTATCAATTTTATAATCAGAAGCTACTGTATAATCATTAACTATTAATTTATTACGTTTAGCATTAGTTTGAGTGTTGTCTTCTGCTACAGTAAGATATGGATTTTCTCCAGGATAATTAGTTGTTCTAGCTCTAAGTCTTAACGTTGCTCGTTGAGGATCGCCACCAACTGTTTCAATAGATCCTCCATCTGCCCATAAAGCAATTTTATTTATTTGTTCAGTATCAAATGTAGGACTAATATTCATTTGTTCTTTTTCAAAGTATGATACGTAATTAGCTCCAGCAAATTGAAAAGTTAAATCTGCAGCTCGTATTCTATTAAACACTACACCACTATTAAAACCACTTTGTGCGAATATAGGATAAATTTTATTTGCATTAATATTAGTGCTTTGCCAAGGTCTTACTATATCAAATGTAGTAGATATGCTAGTTCCTGTAGTTGCTTGTGTAGGATTGCTTGTAGCTACTGTATTTCCTTCAGCTGCATTAGTAAGATTAGTTGTACTAGGAGCTACTTTAGCAGCAACTGTTTCGCCACTAAATGGATTATATGTTTGTACAAAATTAGCATCACTACTAAATTGACTAGGAGTTATAACTAATTGTGTAGGATCAGTATTACTATCGGCAACAATATCAATTAATTGATTAGTATTTAATGCTGTCAATATATCAAATAAAACATTTGTTCCAGCTAAATCAATTAATGTACTCGTTGTATCATTTGTCGCTGTATGCAATGTCATATCTACAGATAATCCATTAGACTTATTTAATTCAGCTGTATTTTGTGTTGCATCAGGATTATAAAATAAAGCAAGATAAGCATTATCATTAGATGTGCTTCTTGTATTAGGTAATGTAGTACTCCCATATCCTGTAACAGAACCATAATGATTATCGTTAGCACCTTTAACAAATGTGCTATCTAATATTCTTCCTGGACCTTCACCATAATGCTTATCAAATACTACAACACTCCCATTAAGCGTTACTGTTACTCTAGTTCCTCTAGCAAAGGTAGAAGTTACACCTTCAGTTGTAGCTGAGCCACTTGCATTACTAATTAATGATTGTCCACCAGTATAACCTAATCTAACTTCACCTTGTGTTATTGTATAACTAAATGTGCCTGTAACAGCTACTCGATTTACAGAAGTAAAATCTAAATTAGCACCAGATCTATTTACAGTAAAATGTGTTGTATCTGTAAAAGCATTTTCTATTAGCGTAGCTATTTCTGTAGGTGTAATATGAGGCACTGTGCTAAACCCAGTACTACTATCAATGTCAAATGTATTAGAGTTACCTGTACCAGCTGTGAGAGTTACACTAATTGGATTTCCAAAACCAGTTGGAGGAGTAAGAATTAAAACATCTTCATCTGTAGAGGCTAATGCTCCAGTTCGAGTTTCTGCAACAGTAAAAATACTATTGCTAACTCCAGCAGGTAAACTATCACTTGCTACAATAGTAACACTATATGGATTTTGAGGTCCAACAGCAGGTGCAGTACATACTACAGCATTAGTTGAGCTATTAGCAGTTGTCCAAGAACTGTTATTATCTATTAATGTTTTTATTTCATCCCTAATATTAGTTACACTAAATGTTCCATCAAGAATTATATAAGCATTAGTTCCATCAGGAAAATTAACTGACAAAGTGATATTGTTATTAGCAGTAAAATTACTAAAAGAACCTACAGTAATAGTCTGTATTTCTTTAATTCCTGTATGACGTTTAGCAGCATGACCATTAGGAGTTACTCTTTGCACTTCTCGCTTACCTCTATTAGTATAGCCAAAGTTACCTGAATTACCTGTAATTTTAATTGTAGCAGTAGGTAAGCCACCACCTTTAATTGGTCCAACATCTCCTGATACTACATTATTTAAATCTCTAATAGTCCAAGTATTATCTCTGTAATTCCAAATAAGAGCTTCATCTGATTCTCCAGACAAAGAAGAAACAGTAGGATAATTAATCCATATTTCATTTTCTCTATGATTTAAAAGAAGAAATAATTGTTGTTCATATGTAGGATTAAGCCTGTCAAAAAAGTATTTTCTAACTCTTTGTTCTACTAATGATTTTATATCTCCTGGATTTCCAGCAAATACATAAATATCATTTCGACCTATAACAAAATGTTTACCATCGTATTCAATTACACCACCAGTTGTAAGACAACCATACTCATTTGTAACTGAATTAAAAGAAACTGGTGCATTAATATTTCCAGTCAATCTCATTTGATGAATACTATCTGTACTATAAATATATAGATTACCTTGTAAGGCTTTCATATCTTTAATAACACTTGTTTCTGCAAGAGTAAATTCATCTGCTGTATTAACACCACTAACAAATGGATTCCAATTATTAGGGACAGCTCCTGGAACTGCAACATCAGATGTTCTTACAACTCCAGACAATCTTCTTACAACATTATTACCATCTAATTCAGTAAGATTACCAGCAACTAATAAATCACCAAATGATTCAATAACACCACATTTGACTGTAACTACATTTCTAGACTTAACTTTAACAATAACTTCATTATTATTTGATAAGCCACCAATATGTACAACAGTTGAATTAGTATTTGTATCAGTATAAATTTGAAAGTTAGTACTACCAACTGCAGGTAAACTTGCATAAGCAGGCAAATCTCCTGGAACAAAGTTAGAGGCATTAGGAGTATTAGTTCCTGCTGGTGATCCAGCTTGTACTGTTCTAGCTACCCCAGCTACAGTTATTTCAATACTATTTACTTCAAAGTTTACTTTTTGACCTAAATCAAAAGTAGTTTGAAATCCAGTTTCCCAAGTATCTTTAATAGGTTCTTGATCTACATTATAACTATCCCAGCCAGGAAGTTCTGCAAGTACTATATCATTAATGTTAGTATTTCCTGGAGTATCAAGTATGTAATGAGGCTTATCTAAGCCATTATTAATAATAAAAGCAAAACCTCCTGAAAATAATGTATGTTGCCAATCTTTTGAAAATTGAAAACCATTACCACTATTTAAACTACTAGGAGTTATATCTCGCTTAATACCTGTATGGTCTTGTATATAAACTTTTTGACCAACAGTAATATTATTATTTAAAAGATCAACTACCCAAATGTAATAACAACCTGTAGGCTGAAGGTTAGGATCTTCCCAAACAGCAAAGTGTCTAAGTTCTCCAAAAGAAAGAGGAGAAGATAAATCACTAGTTATATTATTAAGTAATAATTCACCTTCCATTTTTCTAATAGCATTATCTTTAAACCTTACATTTCTAACATCAGTAAAAATATTAGGTGCAAGAGCTACAGGAGAGGTGTCTTTAATAACACCTAATTTGGCTACTTCTGTAACTGAAATTACTTCTGCCATTTAATTCTCCTTTAATTCTTTTCTACGCACACTCTCGTACACCAGTCTGAGGGTCGATAAAGCATGCTTCGGCTTTCTCTTCTTCAGATTCCGTAGTCTCATTTGAGTCCTTCTTTTCTTCTTCCATGGTTTCGTTAAAGATACCAAATCGTTTACCACTAACTCTGAACGTTGTGCAACCCTTCGCACCACCCTTCCAGGCATCAACATAAACTTGTTTGAAATCTTCATATGAGACATTATCTCCTACATTACAAGTTTTAGAACAAGCACTATCAATATAATGTTGTGCTAATAATAATACATTTAAATGCTCATTAACACTTATATCATTTGCAGTACGACCTTCAATTCCTTTTGAATAAGCATAATCTTTTACAGATTCAACTTTTGGTCCTTCAAAGGTCTGTATAGTTCTATCAAAGTAATGACTAAAGACAGGTTCAATTCCTCCACTAACATTGTTTGCTATAATACTTATCGTACCTGTAGGTGCAATAGAAGTAAGATGGCTATTACGTATTCCGTGCTTTCTTATTAATGATTGTATAGATGCAGGCAAAGCTCTTATATAATTAGACTTCATATATTCTTTTCTAAATAAAGGGAACTCACCCTTTTCTTTAGCTAACAAAGCAGATGCTTTATAGCAGTTGTCTCTAAGACAAGCAAAAATCTTTTCAGCCCACACCATAAATTCTCTAGAAGCATATTCATATCCTAACATTTCACCAGCATTAGCTAAGCCAGTAACACCAAGACCCATTCTTCTTTTATTTTTAGCTTCATCTTCTTGAGCTTTAAGTGGGTAAATAGTTCTATCAACAACATTATCCATAGCTCTTACAACCATAGGAATATCTTTTTTAAATTGGTCAAAGTTAAACTCGTAAGCATATTTACCTTTAGGTTCTAAATACTTAGTAAGATTAAATGATCCTAATAAACAAGCACCATAAGCTGGTAATGGTTGTTCACCACAAGGATTAGTTGCGTTTATTTCTTCACAATACCAAAGATTATTCATTTCAGTTATACGATCAACAAATAATACTCCAGGCTCTGCCCAATCCCAAGTAGATTGCATTATTTCATCCCAAACTTCTTTTGCTGAAAGCGACCCACGAGGTTCACCATTAAAATAAAGTTCGTAATCAGTATCGTTATCCAAGGCTTCCATGAAAGCATCAGTAACTCCGACTGAGATATTAAATCCTGTGAGTTTATCGTTATTACGCTTAGCACGAATAAAGTCAAGAATATCAGGGTGGTCAACCCTAAGCACGCCCATTTGTGCTCCTCTTCTATGACCAGAGCTAGCGATTGTTTGACAAACAGCATCAAATACTTGCATGAAGGATATAGGACCAGAAGATTTACTATCGAGAGACTTAATAGTATCACCCCTAGGTCTAAGCTTACTGAAATCATAACCGATTCCTCCACCTCTACGCATAGTTTCTGCAGCTTCTTTTGCTCTTTCCATAATAGAATCCATGCTATCTTCTATTTCTCCAGATACAAAACAGTTATATGCAGTGGTAATTCGATTAGAACCAATAGCTGATTGCACTCTACCTGCAGGTAAAAATCTCATTTCACCTAATATATCTTCTAAATCAAATCTGTGTTGCTCATCATCACAAAGAGCATTAGCTATCCTCTTTATTTTTTCATCAAACGATTCACCTTTTTGACGATATTTCATCTCATCTATTTCAGTTGAGATAGGCATATCTGGACCTTCATAAGTTCTATTTCTTAACATACGTTACTCCTTTAAGTTAATGATGGGCTACCCCCTTAAAGGTCGTGTTATAGATCAGTCTTGATATTCGCCAGTTCTAATCATTTCAGTAACTTCTATTGCTCTTTGTCCTACTTGTTTACTCCAATTTGAATCCATCATTTCATTGGCAGCAGTATCGTAATCTTGTTCTTCTAAAGCAGCCATTGCCTTTTTAAATTTTATAGCAGTACCTATTCCTACATTAAAAACAAAGTTTACTAATGCTTCATGTCTTACTAAATCAAGGTCATCATGCCAAGGGATATAGTCATCCATTAAAGCTATAGTTCTTTCAATATCATTTTGTAATAAATAATCTGCTTCTTCTTCTGATATGCCTACATCTTCTAAGTTTCTACCTACACCTATTGTCCATTTATCTGAAGTACATTTATAAAGTTCATATTTAACACCTTCGTGTTTCTTTAATAGTTCTGTTAAGTTACTCATGTATATGCTTTCCTTGCTCTAGTTATTTTTTTCTTAGCTGATGGAGTGTTTGCTGCAAACTGTTTACCTTTTGCTGTAGCTTTTCTCTTTGCCCTAGTGGTTGCAGCATGTTCTGCTGCTGTAAGAGACTTAACAGCTGAAGCTGGCATATACCTCTCGCCAGTAGCATTTGGACCTTGTTTAGAATTTTTTCCACTTTTAGTTCTCCACTTTTGTTTTGTCCATGCAGTTAAACTTTTTTGTGCTTTTGTTTTTGACATTACGATGTGTATCCTCCTCCTTTAGCTTTATATTCTTTAGCTACCATTTGCATTTTACGAGCTGATATTTGTCCAGGAGCACCTCCAGAACTTCCAGCTAATATTCTTTTATATATAGACTTACGTAATCCAGGTTTAGTATAATTACCTGATGAATTAACTGTTGATTTCTTTTTCTTTTTAGGAACTACTTTATTACTCATTTTGTCAACCCCTTATACTTTTCAAAACTTCTAAGTCCACCTAAGCCTAACATTCCCATAAGGACAGTCATAAGACTACCCATATCAAATGTAGGTAATTCAGGTATTGTTACACTAAGATAGGCACATATAAATATAGTTACAGGTGCAAGTACGAAGTGCCAACATAAAGCAATGCCACATGTCCAACCAATAAAAGGTCGCCATCCAGCTACAAATATATTTTTATGTTTAGCTTCTTCTCGATTAATAGCTAATTGTCCTTTAGCTAATTCTTGGGCATGATTCTCTGCCATTGTAGCTACTTCGTGAGCTAATTTATTTTTCATGTCTTTATCTTCTATAAACTTTCCTAGAAGATTGCTTACTGGTCCTATCAGTGCTGTTAACATTAGTCCTCCTTACATGCACAAGTCATGGTATTTAGTTGTATGTATTCTATGTTTTGCTAATTCATATTGTGTATTAACTTTACATAGCCCTTCTTTTTTTAATAATTTAATAATCCAATTAAACATATTATCCTCTACAATCACAATCACATTTACATAGTTTATATTTTTTTATTTCTTTTAATTTTAATTTTATTGTATTCCATATCTTCTTTAACTTGATCTTTAAGCTCCTCAATACTTGTTTTGACTGGTCTATAATTTTCATAAGTATTATACCTCTGTATAAGTTTATTTTTTAGATCCCCATCTTTACATCTATTAATAAAAAGCTTTAATGCTGTTTTACTATTACCTCTAAAAAGTAATTTATCACTATCATATAAAGTACCTCTTGCTTCATCTATATATAATGAGAAAAGATTATCTTTATATAAAGACTTCATTTCTTTCCTATACTCCTTAAACTTTCCATAACATTATCTATATTAGGTTCTTGACTATTAGGATTATAAATACATTTATATTTCTTAGGACAGTTAGCTTCATACATAAGTGTATAAGTATGATTTCCACCTTGATAAATACAAGCTTGTCTATTTGTATACTTTGATTTAATTATCTTTTTTAATCTACAAGTAGTGTATTTCTTTTTAACTATTTTGCCTTGTTGTAATAATTGTTGTTTAGTATAAGGCTTAGGCACATATTTATAATTATCTGCATATACTTTATTAGAAAATACACTAGCTAATAATAATAAAAATCCACCTATAACTAACACAAGAAAAAGCCAAGCTAAACCTTCACCTAATTGTCTTCGCATTTGTTGTTGTTTATAAATAGTTTCTTGTCGTTGTTTTCTTATTTTACCTTCCATAGCTAAAAGCTCATCGTAAGCTCCTGGACCATGAGTTAAATTTAAAAACATTTTTAATTCATATCTTTGTTCTTCAAGTTTCTTTTTAGCTGCATAAGCAGACAATGCTGCTTCTTCAATAGAACCTGCTTTAAAAAGTTTGCCAAAAAGAGGTGGGTTCTTAGCTTGTTTCTCAGCATTATCAACATCACTTACTGCTCCCATCCATCTGCCAATATCACCTGACATTTGCTCTATATCTCTACCTACAGCAAATCCTTGTTTGATAGCATTAAATGCCGAATTAGCTACACCTAATGCAGCTGTTATTGTGATTGGATCTACCATTAGTACACCTTTGTTTTATTATTTACCTTCTTAGGTTCGCAAACAGCTGTGTATTTCCTCGGTGTACCCTGCTGTATTGTTGGTATTGATACATTACTATTAATTCGTTTTGCAAAATATAAACAATCATTTATACTTTTAAAATAAGACACATCTATTTTAGCTGTTCCAAGATAAGTTATAAGTGCAAACACTAATTCCATTACTTCATTACTATTGCTACAACTAATGCAATAACACCGAATGTGCTTGCCATAGACATAGCCTCTAGCCTCCACATGCGTTTATCTAAGTTTTTTAATCGATCATTTACTGCTTCATATCTAATTGCACATTCTTTTTCATGTGCCAATAGATCCATCTGAACTTTAAGCTCAGGTGTTATCTCCATTTTTTGTTTCATTACCCAGCTATCTCCATAGCAATCATATTTGTATCATGTGCATGTATACCTATTGCACCAGTATAAGTTCCTGAATAAGTTGAACCAGCATTATTTGCAAAGCCAATGGTATAAGTAACTGCTGAAGTTGTATTTGGCGAATCCATAAAATTACATGAAAATTGATCTATTCTATCAAATGTTTCAATATTATGATAACCTAAAAATCTATATGTTTGAATATCAGATCCATTTCTTTGTAATCTTCCATGAATACAAGGATAATTACCAGTTGCAAATTGAAATCCAGCATTACCAATAATTAATATTTTAGAACTAGTTGAACTTGGTGTTATTGAAATAGTTCCACAATCTGAATAAGAATTTTGTGTTGCACTTAATGTTATCTGATTAGTATTAATACTTGATAGAGTTTGTAATACAGTTTTTGTAGGCATCTTAGATGTATCTATAACTGGTAATTGTGTATTTGTAAGAGTAGGAATATTAGCAGCTACAAGTGCTTGTTGATTGCCACCGAAATTTAATTTTGTTAGTGCCATTTATATCTCCTGAGCTTCTATAAATTCCTTATATTTAGTTTTAACGTCATTTGTCCATGCAGCATTAGCTATTGCTTTTACTGAAGTTTCTTCTTTACTTATATCTGTAGCTGTATGTGTCCATTTACCATTTGAATCTTTTTTTGAACCAAAAGGAAATAATACATGTCGATGTCTTACTACAGATATTACATTACCATCTTCAATAATACTCGTATCTGTAGCTACTTGAATTGCCCAAGTTTGAACTACTTCTATTTGTGCTACTTTTACTTCTTTTGTTATTGACATATTTTTCTCCTAATTTGCAAAGTAATGAACTGAACCTACTACTCTTGCTGAATTTTTAAAAACAGATAAAGAATTTCCAATATTTCCACCAGCAGCTGTATGTCCAGTAAAATACGCATTAGTCTGACCATTTATTATATACATATCTAAAGAATATACATTTGAATTTATATCAGAATAATATGAACAATGACCAGAATAAACACCCATTGTAGGCGTAACACTGCCAGCATTAGCTGCAAATGGAAAACCACTTAATATTGTGGCAGCACCAGATCCTATGGCATTAATTGTTATATCAAAATGTGCATTAACATATCTACCTATTTTTGTATATATTCCTTGTTGATTGTTGTAAGTTGCGTTTCCACCAATATTAGGAGTCCATGAACCTTCTTCATAATCCTCAAGAGTATTAGCAGAACCAGTACCTCCTATTGCAACGCCTGCTGAAGCAGTTACTAATCCAGTAGAGGTTGTAGTTCCTGATATAGTAGCATTTTGAGGAAATGTAACATTACTACTCCCATCAATAGTCATAGCAGCAGTACCAGAGCTATTCTGTATATTATTTACTTTAATTATACTTGTCATGCTATATTACTCCTAGTTTTACAAATGTTATTCCAGTTTCTGTCATATCACTATCACCATGTATTGTAGAACCTGATGCAATACCATTAACCATACCAGCAACCATTCTTAACCTAAATCCACTTGTAGCTGAAACAGTAAAAATAAATTGATTGCTTGTACCAATTTTTTGACCTGGAGCAAATCCAAAAGTTCTACTTCTAGCAATATACGATGCACCACTATTTGTGCTTATTTGAATATTAATATCAAATTCATCGCCACCTCCAGCACCACTAACTTGAACATTATAAAGACATAAATATGTACCAGTTGTTGCAACACTAAAAGCACCAGCATTTACTGTCCAATTAGCACTGCCAACTCTTGTATAGTCTGTATCTGCTTCTTCAAATGGTGTAAACATTTGCAAATTACTAGTTCCATTTATATCTTGACTTAATCTAAATGTCTGGGCATTTTGTGCTGAAGCAGTTTGACCAGTGCCTCCACTTGCTATCGGTAATGCTGAAGCTAAAGTTACTGCTCCTCCACTACTAATAGTAGCAGCAGTTGTTCCGTTAGTATGCTTTATATTTGCTGTTTGCAAATTTGTTGCTTCTATTACTCCACTCATGTTATACTCCTACTTAAGTCCATAAAGTTTTACTGTTCCAAGTGCTATATTTCCACTATTAAAGAAAAGCCTAATTCCATTAACTACATTAGCCCTATTTGCAACTATTAAACTACCTCCTACAATAACAGAGAGAGGAGTAGCACTTGTATTAGGGTGGTTTACAGCTCCAGTATAATTAAAAGGAAAATTTGTATTATTAATATTATGTAAATGCAGTCTACCTGATATACATTCGCCAGTTGCATTTCCAACACCACTTACATTTAGTCTAAATTGAGTTGCTGCATCGGAATGATTATCAGCACTTCCATCAATTTGTTGTTGTTCGTGAGCATATATACTGCCAGTTTGAATTACTCCACCTACAAATGTTCTTACATACGCACTTGCATTATCTGAAGATGGTGCAAGATTAAAAGATAATATATATTCATCATATGTACTATTTATATAAGTAGATGAAATATCATATTCTGAAACTGCACTTGATATGGTAGCATCTAATAGCTTAACCATACTACCACTGCCATCACTTAGAGTTATATTACCACCACTTGTTTTAGGTTCTATTGTATCTACAAATATTTTACTCATACTACTGTTAAAACTCCATTTACTGTTAGTGTTACACCATTAGCAACAGAAATATCTCCAGCTACCATAGCTCTTTCTGTACTAGCTATTGTTATATTGGTGTCAATACTATCATCGTTAATTCTTAATGGGTCTCTAAATAATGTATTAGATAATTGTGCTGCTTGAATAGAGCCAGTAGAAGGTGTACCTGTATCTAAATTATTACCCATGACTAATATATAATTAATAACATCATTACTTGTTAATGCATCACTAAATATTATTTGACTACCACTTATAGTATAAGCATCCCCTGGAGCTTGTGTTACTCCATTAAGACTTACAATACATTGCTCGGCAGTTCCAGGACTAAATGCTGCACCACCTCTTAATAAATTATAGGTAGCAGTAGCACTAGCTGTTATTGCATCTAGCTTTATATACTCCCCATGTAAGGGTTCTTTTCCTATATATGGCATTAATCTGCCTCCTCTATTTTATTTCCTTCCTTAACCCATTCTTGGATTTCTTGGTAATGTCTGTTAGCTGTGTCTATTGGTACATATAATGTTTGACCATTTGAAACTACTATTAAACTTTTTTCATTATCTTTTGCTGTATATTTAACTGATGTAATATTCATTTTAACCTCTACAATTCTGAATCAAATCTTATGTACGCATTAGTACCATTTGTATAAAATGCAACTGCATCACCAGCAGTTATAGCTGATGCTGGATTAGCTCTAAAACCAGTAAGACCTCCTTGTGATCTTTGGCTGTCTATAGATGTTATATTTACAGTGCTACCAGTACCATGAAATATTTGTATATTCGATGTTGTTACTGTAGGTGCAGCTCTCATTTGATTATGTAATCCATATCTACAAGCACCTCCAGCTTGATTATAACCGATTAAATGAACTGGTGTACTAGCAACTGCTTCATCAATAGAATAAAGATACCTTTGACACAAAGCTAGTTCTTCCCCAAATAACCTATGCTCAAATGGTGTGGCTTGTGAGCCTACTTCTAGTTGTAATCCAGTAATCTCAAGTGTTCTATCTGTGCTATCAAAGAAAGATGAAATACCTACTGCTCTATTTGCATTTGTAATACTTGTCCAAGTTGTACTTAAAGTGCCACTATTATGATTGCTTCCTGAATGTAACCAAAAACTTATATACATACTTAAAACATTATCATCATCAAAAGCACCAGTAGTATCGCCATCATAAGTTAAAACTATTCTTTGCCAACTTGAGGTTACAGAAAAAGTTTGTGCAATTTCTCTAGCATTATCTTGGTCATACAATTCACAAACATAAGTTGCATTTGCATTACCTTTTACATAAAAAGAAACAGTCATCTTTTCTGCACTTGATGTACCTTTTTTGAATTGTTGTAAATTTTGACCTTCTAACTTATATTGCAATAAAAAGTATTCATCTGATGCAATAGAGGTATCAGCAGTAGTGCAATCAAGTTTAAGGGCATTAGCAAATCCTGCTAAATCTGTAACAGTAGACTGCGACATTGTAAATAGACCACTTGTTTTAAAAACAGTATTATATCTGTCTACTGTAAAATAACCTGAGCCAGTACTGTTACCTATACTGGCTTGACTTGTTCCTCTCTGTGCCACTTGCATAGCACCATTTATTACAAGGTTACGCCTACCTAGATTAGGAGTTGCTAGCTTAGCTGTTGTTAGTGTACTATCAGCTATATCAGTATTAGCAATAGTACCATCGGTAATACTCGCTGATATTATTTGACTTTTTGGCATGCTATCCTCCTATCTCTGTTGCTGAGATAAAACTTATCCCTCTTTCTGTTTGAGTGTTATTACCATCATTGACTGTTCTATTAACATAGAGAGTGCTATTAGAATAAACACGCACTCCTACTTTATAAGTTATTTGGCTAGTGGTTGAGGGTGTATCAAAATAAGTATAGTAAACTGTTTCAGGTGTGCTAGTAGCATCATCAGAATGATATGATAATCTTGATATAGATATACCTGATGCTCTATTGCCATCAGTAGGAGCTCTTAATAAAGTTGAATCTCTATAAAAAAACCAAACATTTTCAGTTGCATATAATTGATTAGACCATTCATGAAATACATGACTATCTAATTTAATTATAGATGATGTACTTGATGGTGTAATATTAACTGTTAAAACACTTACTATTGTATTTGTGTTAGCACTAAGACTTACACTTGTAGTGCCAGTATATTGTGTAAAAGGCATTTGTAACACTGATCCAGGTGCTCTAATTGGGGTAGGTGCAGTAATAATACCTGTATTCGCTACAGTCATAGCAGCATTACCTGTTGTGCTTTGTATAGCACCGACTTTTAATGTACTCATCCTATTAATACTCCACTAAATAATGTATTATGTCCATAAGTTCCACCACCAGCAGTACCCATATAGCAAGTAACTACATCATTTACACTTAGCTCTAACGGAGTTACTAAAGTATTTGAATCAGCACCATTATGCCATTGAGTAAAAGTACTAGCATATGGATTTGATCCATTTATATTAAAATGTTTATAGGTGTTATCATTATTACTAGCAAAAGTACAAAGATAAACACCAGCAGTTAATATTGTAATTGCACCACTATTGTGTGTTGCATTTCTTAGTTTATGTACTACATCAAAGGCTAGTGTTCCTTCTACTTGAGCATTAGTACTAAGTCCTAAAACCCAAAAAGGTTTAGCTGGGTGATTAACTACACCACTATCATCTATCATCATAGCAGTATTACCAGACGTATCTTGTATTTGATTTGTTCTAAGTATGCTCATGCTACCCCCCTATCCTACTAAAAATCCTTGAAAACGATTTTGTGATCTATCTCCATAAACACCAATAGTACCACTACTACCTGCACCCATTTTAACAGTATCATTTACAGCCATATTAAAAATTATTGAACCATTCCAAGGTAAATAACCACCATATCCATAATCTGAGTTTGCTGCTTCCCCATTAGTTCTAGAGAAAAAATGCATTTGAGGACTTCCACCAGATGCAAACTCATATGTCATCGCTATATGAATACCATCATCACTATTAGATACACTATTTAATAATACACTAAAACAAAAAAAGTAAACTCCAGCTACTGGTGCTGTAAATTTTCCAGTAGTTGTGCTATAATGATTACCAGTATTAATACCATATGGAGCACTTGTATTTGTAAAAATCATTGTTGTTGGAGTAGTACTACCTCCAGTCATATTAGTTTGATCTGCTCCATGCATAGTTGCAATAAAAGCTGGTCTTGTTCCTGAAACAACTCCATTTGGTGTTGAAGGTGTATTAGTAAAGGTAACAACACCACCACTAATATTTGCTGCAACATTAGTTCCAGTATCCTGTATTTGATTTGTTCTTAATATACTCATACTATTGACAATGCTCCTCCACTAGTTATTGTTAGTGTAACACCACTTGCTATTGTCAATGGACCACTAGCTATTCCATTTGTATTAGCATCAATAGTAACACTTGTATTTAATTCGTTTTCATGTACTCTTATAATAGCACCTAAGTCTTGCGAAGTATCACCTTTAAATATTCCTAAACCATGTACAACACCACTACCAAGTTTAGCACTAGTTACTGAACCATCTGGTGTTACTGTAGTTTGTTGACCTTTACCTAAATATACTACATATACATCATCAGTACCAGCTACAGTATAACCTTGTAAGGTTACAGTAGTTCCACTTGCTGTATAAGATGTTGCAGGTTCTTGTCTAACGTTATTAATATATAATGCTATTTCATTTTCATTTGCAACTGCATTTGACAAAGTTAATGTACTACCACTAGCTCCTGTAAGATCTTGTTTAGTTATACTATTAAATGCAACATTCGCTTTATTTCCTATATATGGCATTTAACTCTCCTATGTACTTATTGCATCAACGACAGACACCCATGCATCTAATGAAGTTGCAGTATCTGACTGTATGAATAACCTATCTCCACTCTGTACGACCATCTTTGCTCCACCATCTAATACTTGAAGTGAACTTCCACTAGGTATAGGAGCATTTTTAATTATGTAATGGGCATTTGTAGTTGTAATAGTATTACCCATACTTTCACCATGAGCTACACAATAATAATATAAAGCATCAGGTGCATTAGATGCAACTACAAAAGTTGTTTTAGCTCCAGCCTGACCTAAAGTTCCAGTGTTAGTAACACCTGTAGTATAAGCACTACCTCCAGCTCCTTCTTTAAAAGCTATTTGATGTCCAGCATTACTACTATGTGATTGATCAAATACATAAGTAAAACCTTTTAGTAAAGTTAGTTGTGGTTTTGTTGTTCCATCTAATACAAATTCGCCACCAACAACAGTTACTGCGATAGTAAATGGATCACCTGTATTACCTGTAAATGCACTACTTGTCATAAATGCAGAAGCATTAATTGTATTAAGTGTTGTATTTGTTAAATGAATTCCTACTATAGCATCATCAGAGTTAAAATCAGTGCCATCAGGAATATCTTGTGCTGTTGTTCCGACACCTGTTACAAAGTGTCTTTCAAAATCTTGTGCCATTATTTTCTCCCTATAATGCTATTGCCATTGCTGTGGCAAAACCTTTACTTGCAAAAGCTGAAGTATCAACTGCTGCAATATTATTCCAAGCTGTACCATTGTAAAATCTTACGTTATTAGTTGAAGTTGAAAAGTATAAATCACCAGCAGCAACTGTATGACCAGCATTAGTATGTGCTGTTTGTGCTGCACTATCTGAACTATATGAACCATAGTATACTTGATCGAATTGAGCTACTGAGTTTGCTGCAAGATTAGCATAGTACTTAGCTGAAAATTCACCACCAGCAACTGCAGTATCTCTAGCAAAACCAGATCCACCACCTATTGCCCATTGTTTAGCAGAACCAGCACTAATTGCAGTACCACTAATAGCATAAGATTTAGCACTGTGTTCTCCAGAACTATCTACAGATGTTGCTTTAATTGCCCATTCACTTGCTGCACCTGTTTGACTTGTAACACCTGTACCACCTATTGCATGTGCTTTAGCTGAATAATCAGATGTGCTAGGTACAGCTCCATCTACTTTAGTAGCATAATTTTGTGCAGTAGTTGCATGACCTTGTGCTGACGTAACATGACCACTTGCAGTACTTGCACTTGCTGCAGCTGCAGTTGCACTATCAGCAGCTTTTTCTTTGTGATGTAAAGCTGAAAAACCTGTAGTTCCACCACTTAAAGTAAATTGTGAATCTTCTGCATTAATTGCTAACTTTTGTGCATCTGCTGAAGAATTACTTGCTGCTGTTGCATTTGTATTTGCTAAAGTTTGATAATGTAATGCTGAAAAATAATTTTGTCCATCAAAAGTAAAAGCAGAATTAGCTGCTCTAGTAGCAAAGTTTTGTGCATCAGTTCTTGCAGTTGTTGCTAAAGATGTTTGGTTAGATACTTCTGTTGCATAATGTAATGCTGAAAAGTAATTTTGTCCACTGTGAGCAAATTGAGTATTAGCTGGGTTAGTAGCAAATTTTTGTGCAACTGTTGCACTATTAGATGCATTTGTTGCATCAGTAGAAACTGAACTAGCACTTGCAGCAGCATTAGTAGCTGATGTTTGTGCAGATGCAACGTCAGCAGCAACTAAATCTGATATACCACTAAGTAATGTTGTTCCAAAGTAACTACCTGCTGAGGCAGTATCTGTAGCTCCTGTAAAGCTTCCAGGTCTTGCTGGTGTAGTCATTATATTAACCCTCTTCCATTAAAGTTAACTTGGACATTTCCTCCAGATGCCTGTCGTTGTTTGTCTTCATCATTTAATTCTTTTATTTCATTATAAAATAGTTTATCATATTTCATAGCTTGTTCGTCTTCTTGAGTAAAAGCAAATATTTGTGCTAATGCTCCATATAATAATATTCTTTCGTTTTCATCTCTAAGATAATGAGGTACATCTAATCCAATATAATTAGCTGTGTTTGTATTACCTTGATTACCACCAGCTGCAGTTGTAGCTTCTGCTTGGGTTGCATAGGCTTGGGTTGTATTACCATTGACAAAAAATAATGCTGTAGTTCCACCTGATGTTGTAAGTAAACCAGCAGCATAATTTAATACTGTTACTGCATATTTACTATTAAGTGCTGGTAATCTTCTATAGTAATATACTTCAATATTAGAGGCAGTTCCAAGGTTAGAATCATTAAAACCTGGACTTACTGAAATAATATTTCTTTCTCTAGTAAAGTAATTATTATTAGTATATTTTTCACTTACTGGATCAAAAAAAGTTCTAGCATCTAACTTTTCATTAAATACTCTTATTGTATTACCAGATGAATCTGTTTCTTTTATTGATATTATTTCTACTAGATCATGTGGTATTTGTATTTCAGTTCTACTAGGATTAAGATTATTAGCTACTGTTGTTGCATTTGTTAAAGCACTATCAGTATTATTAAATATAGCTACATTTTCTAAAGGTGGAATTCTAAGTGTTCTATAAGCTTTATCTGCAGCATATTGTAATGAGTCTTGTATAATAGCATCTGAAACTACTTCTTCATCTCTATTAGACCAACTTCGCACTAAGGCAGTTAGTTCTGTATAAGTTAATGCCATGCCTTACTCCTAGGTATTTACTACTAAGTCTGGATATTCCATCATTAATATTGTTTTTAGTTTTTTAAGATTATTTTTATCACTCATAAAAAGTGGATCATGTAAATCAAGATGATGATTTTGGAGTATTTCTACTGCTACAATATCAGGTATAGTTGCCATCTTACGATAACCTTTATTTGTTCTACCAAAATATTGTTCTTTGTCTCGTTCTAATTTAACTTGATCTTTATATTGTTGTATATCTTGTTCGACTCCCCATTCAGCAGACTGTAGATCAAATCCAGCTTTCATACTTTCTTTAGGGTCTACAGTTGCACTTTGGAATTTAAATTCATTTTCACGAGCCATGCCCTCATTCTCCTATTAAGTTGCTGGTTCTGTAATAGCTACAAATCTACCTGATTTACCTATATAGCCTAGCTCATCTCCAGCTGTAGCAGCTGCAGGGTTAGCATTACTAGCCACTGCAGTGCCTGGAACTGTAAAATGAGTTAACTTATAGCCACCACCAGTAGATGCTGCGATTCTAAATACAGATTCATTAGCTCCGTAAATATTACCATTAGCAGTTCTGATTACCATTAAGTCTGTCATTATGTACCTCCACCCATTCTTTTACGCATTCTGTTTCTTTGCGTTTTAGTTGGTGTTATATTAGTGCCTGGAAAATACTTTTTATCTGTATCAGCTGAAGAAGCTTTCTTTTTAGTTTTAGTCTTTCTATCTACTGGTTCAGTAAATAAACCTTTTTTCTTAGTAGAAGAAGTTGTTGAAGATTTATTTTTCTTCATCTTTTCAGCATCTCTCATTATTTTGTCTTTATAGACCTTTTTATTTTTCTTTACTTTAGGAACTGATTTATTAGCATCCATTTCAGATTGAGACATTCCTTTATAAGGATTAGAATCTCTTTTAGTAATTCCAAAAAATCTCTTTACTGAACCCATTACTCCTGAATCTGGAATTTTAATACTTTGACCTGCTTTAATTTGATTAGCATTTTTAATACTAGGATTAGCTGCCATAAGTTTTTTAATAGTAGTTCCTTGTTTTTTTGCAATTTGAGAAAGAGTATCACCACTTTTTATTTTATAAGCCATTTAATTCTCCAATAAAAAAAAGGGGAAGACTATAAAATCTCCCCCTATAATTTAAGTTAATTAAGTCCGTAGATTGCTCCACATCCTTTAGGATTACGTACTTCAAGAGTACATTCTTCGACCATCATTCCGATAGTTGAATCACCCTTTTGACCTACGTCTACCTCTGCGAGTGGTCTTAGATACGCAGTAGCAAACCACTGTGGATCATAGATTAATGCAGAAAAGTTAGCCATATCTGGAATACCACTACTAGTAAATTTAGTTGATGCATGACCATCACCTAATAGATCAGCAAATGAATTACTTAATCCCATGATATAGTTTGGTACGACCATAAGATCACCAAAGTCTGACATATATACGTCTACTGATTGTCTTAATTGACCTGATGTACCTAGCTCTCTTTTAACTCCAGTATCACTTACCATTAAATCAGAGAAGTCTCTTCTTATTTTTGGTGATACCATTATCTTAGAAGCTTTACCACCTTGCTCATAAATCTTCTGCATAACAGAATCAATTTCAGTTAATGATAAAGAACCTCTAGTTGGAGCAGCTGAAGATGAAGCATTTACAGATGCCCTTGGAATCGCTGTACCATTATTATCAGTACCAGCACCTGTAGTAGCCTGTGAAGGTGCTTCGAATTGACCTACATAGTTACATGTTGCTGTACTATTAATAAAAGATTGATATCCACCAGCAGATCTCGCATTTGCATTTTGAGTTCCTACTGCGTTAGATATATTATATGAATGAACCATATCGAATTCAAGGTCTCTTTTTAGTTCAGTACCTCTTTTCTTAAGCTGATAGGCATATTCGTCAGCAACACCAGCTTGATCGACTGCTCTTCTAGTTCCTGACACAGCAATAGTTTTACCATTGATCTGTGTGTAGTTACCTAGTCTAGTTCTATTTGGACCAGTATGAGCAAACTTAGCACCAGTTGCTGGAGTCGCACCTGTACCACCACTACCATCAGCTGTAGGTGCAATATAATCTGTACCTTCACCGATTCTTGAGTTTCCAGGAGCTTCTAGCTCATCTGTCTGCCATTCGTGATAAATAGCAGTTGCTTTTGCTTTTTGAATTGAAGCGATAAAAGGGGTTTCATCCCTTGTTATCATTGTAATAAAATTTGCAAGATCTTCTCTTTGAGAAACGTCTTTGCCAGTACCTCTAGCTGGACCTGCTGGTCCACCAGTACCTCTTACACCGAGTGTATTAGCCATTTTTATAACCTCCGAGTTATATTAATTGTTACCTAATGATTGCTCTGCAAGTCCTCTTAAAAATGCCATTTGTTCCTCGTTTGTTGAGTCTTCACTTAATGCCCTTTCTCTTAATCTAGCTTTTTCTGAAACTTCTTTTTGAGTTTTAGTTTTTGCTCTTTTAATAGGAGCTTTTCTAATAGTAGTGTTTTTTCTTTTAGCAGTACCTTTTGAAATACCTTGTTTTAATCTTCTGTAATCGTCTACAAATTTTACAATGTTGGGATCAACTACAGCATCTAAAGTTTCAGACTTAATTCCTTCAGATAAAGCAAATTCTCTTATTGCTTTTGCTGTTTTTTCATTAAAGTCTGGTATTAACTTTGGGATTTCTTCAGAAAAGATTTTTAAATTTTCATTGAACTCTTTTTCTTGTTGTTCTTTAGAATTCTTTTCTATATCTTTAACAAAGTTTTCTCGACTATTTCTAGCTTTCCAATATTCTTTTTGGACTTGCTCTCTTTGGTCTTTAAGATCTTCTAAATTATAATTATCACCACTTTTTCGTGCTTCGTCAATTTGAGAATCTATTTCATGGTATTTAGTAGCGAGTTGTTTTTCGCTAGAATAAAGTATAGCAGATGAAGCATCAGCAACTGTTTTAAGTTCTGAGAACTTCTTTCCGTATTCTTCATCTAATTGTTTTCTTGCATCGCCAAGTTCACGACCCTTGTTAGAAAGAGATTGTTCAGTAGAGTAACCTTTTATAAGATCACTAAAAGATACTGCAGATTCTTTGCCATCTATTTTGACAACGACTTGAGCATCTAAGTCTAATTCCTCTTGACTATAAACATCAGCTGCTTCGGTAGAATTCTCTTCATCTTCTGCTTCTGTTTCTTCATCTTCAGTTTCAACTTCTTCTTCAACTTCTTCGGTTTCAGATTCTTCTACTTCTGGGTCTTCTTCAGTAGTTTCATCTGTGTCGCCTTCAGGTATTTGCTCAGAGGGTAGAGATTCTTCGCCTTCTGTAAATGCAGAATTGCGAACAATGTCAGCCAGCATTTGTTCTTCAGTTCGACTATCCGTTGCAGTAGAATCATCCATTTGGGTAGAGCCTACTTGTGCTTCGGTATTCTTATCCATTACTTAACCTCCTTAGTAGGTGTTGGTTTTGGTTTCGAAATCATTTTTTTATACCTTTCTTTCATTTCATACAAAGCTACTAGAGGTTGACAATTAAGTTTAGCCTTTCCTCCACTACGCATTGAATCATATTCTAAGGTATTAATAACTGTTTCATAATTAGTTATTATTTTTTCATAATCAATTTGATACATTATCATTGTCCTCCTGTAAATGTGGTACGTTTTTACCATACATCTCAAAGTTCATCATTTTCTCCTTAACACTACCTAGTGCCATAGCAGAACTATAAAGAAACTCACGAGATTTAGTTTCATGGGGTTCTGTTTTTAACCATTCTAAAAAATAGTCTACGAGAACCTCACCATATACTTCATCAAAAAATTCATCTCTTTCTTTTGCAGCAAAATGACCTTTTGTATGTGCTCGTCTTGCTAACTCTTCTGGATGAATTTTATGATTACCATAAGATTTTTTATTTCCCAGCCTCTTCTCGGCTGTGCCTTTGTATTTATCCAATTTTTATTTTCCTTGGTTTTTTATCTTCAGGAATTATTCTTTCTAATTTAATAGTTAATAATCCATCTTTTAATACAGCAGATTTAACTTCAATATCATCTGCCATAGAAAAGTTACGAGTAAATTTCCTATTAGAAATACCTCTGTATACCTCATCTTTTTTAGAACTTTCTTTATTAGAAGAAATTGTTACTATATCTTCTACAGTAGTTACTTCAATGTCATCTTTAGAAAAACCAGCGAGTGCCATTTCAATAGTAAAGTTATTTCCTTCTTGTCTTATATTATAAGGTGGATAAGAAGGTAATTTTTTACTATGATTAATAAACTCATCTAATTGATCAAAGACTTTATCAAATCCGATTGTGTAAGGTATTGGGCTATTATTTAAAAACATATTCATGTGTTTCTCCTTTATTAAGCGAGGTGGGCATCATACTAGACCCATAAGGCATCTTAGTATTAGCACCTGTTGTTGTTATTAAGTTACGAGTGTATTATAGATTACTTCAGCATTTTGTGCTGCAGTTCCATGTGCAGTGCTAAGATTTACAAGTGTCTGAGCACCATTATTAAGACCTGTTACTAGTCTATAAGATTTAGCTTGTAATGATAGACCTGATTGTACTGTAGTACCAGCAGTTGCTACATCAAATGTAATTGCAGCATCACTATTGTTAGCTACTAGTATAATTCCTCCACCAGAACCACCAGCTGTAGTTACTGTACCTGATTGTGTACCTCCAACTCCAGCACTAGTTAATGTTACTGTTGCCATTATTTACCTCCATAGGTTGTTGTTGTGGCTGAGGATATATAAGATCTCTAGCCATCGATATTATTGTATTATAATCTGGATGTGGTGGAACATCTGTTCCTTCTTTAACTGCTTTTATAGTTAGATCTGTCCATTCTTGGAAATGTCTATCAATAGACACAGCTAATTGTCTAGCATTATCATCCATTGTATTTTTAGCTTGTGCATCTGTAAACTGAACATTAGATTCTTTTTGAGCAACATCAGCTGCTTCTTGTCTTACTTTAAGTTCTTTTTGTCTATTAGCATCTTGTGATTGTTCTTCTAATAATGCTTGTGCTTTTTCTTGAAATTCATTTGTAGTATAATCTACAAGATAATCTTGACTATCAATTCCCATTGCTTCTATTAATTTCGTTGCTAAAACAGCAGGTGCTACTGGTTTAATAGCCATTCCTTGTCCTTGAGTATTAAGTGATGGTAATATTTCTGCTCCAATCTTACTTAATTTTTCTATAGTATTATAATTTGAATTTTCTCCAATATCTAAAAATACTTCAACGTCCATTTTAGAAGGTAAAGTACTCATATCAATAGTTTTATAAATTCCATCTAATGAAAATGCTTGTTTACCTTTCATATTTCTTACCATAGTTTCATATAAACCCATGACAAGTTTTTTAAATCCAGTTTCAGAAAAACGTCTAGCAATATGTTGTATACGTTTTTGTGCTGCAGATTGTACTGCACTAAGTTTTTGTTCACTATTTCCAGATACATATAAAGTATCATTAAGACCTTGAGCAGCTTTAGACATTCCTGTAGCTTGTTCTTTAATTAATTGTAAATGCTCTAACAATGGAACTGTACCTGTAGAAACTGTCTCAGGTGCAAGAGCTGCTACGGCAGCTGCAGGATTTCCGTTAGTAGGAATAATTTGTTTAGGCTTCATATTTTGTAAAGCACTAAAATCAACTACATTAGGATCTGCAAGTTTAGGACTATAATTAGTAAGATAAGTATTTTCTACAAAACCTCTAAGTATAGCTGTACTTGCTAATGTACTACTTCTAGTAAAGTCTGCCATAGATAAGCCATAAAATTCATGAGGAATATCTATTGGAACTATTGAAGACATTGGAATAAAATCTACATCTTCTTCCCATAGTATATGATTATCTACAGTTATAAAATGTTTTAATTCTGCAATACCATCGCCATCTCTATCTACTCTTATCCATGATTCTGTAAGAGTAACTTCTTCGTTAGCTTCAGCTGGGTATACATTTTTTCCTTCATACTTTTGCCAATATCTTTGACCTGTTATTTCTTTACGAGCAGCTACATCTTGATTGTATTGACCTTTATGCGACCAACTACCTTCATCACCTAATTGTTGCCACTCATTTTCTGTAAGATTATTTGCCCAATCATGATAGTATTTACGCATATCTGATTTTGACATTTCAGTTTGAATGCCTACGAAACTTGCATCATCTATATCAGTAGCTTCACTACTAATTCTAAATGATTCTGGTGGAATTAACTCAAGTTTAATTCTGCTCTTATCAATTTTCTTTTTTAATCTAACATCTTGATAAGACACAACTCCAACTGTAGGAGCTAACTCTAGTTCACCTACAATTTCGTAGTTTTCATCTGCGAGTATATCATCTAACTTAGCTTCATCAATGATTTCATACTCTTCAAATACATATTCAAAATCTTCTATGTACTCCCATCTTATAACACTATTTTTCCATAATAGTGAAGCCTTCATCCATTGTTGTAATATTTCCCAACCTTTATTCTTTTTAAATATACAGTAATTAACTAAATTACTTGCATCTTTTGCAGCTTTAAAAGCTCCAGGTGTATCATCATAAGGGACAAATCTAGCTAATTTATTATTATTTAAAAATAAATCAGTTAAAACAGCTACATAAGCCTCAATAACTTCAGTAGTACTAGTATCAACAATCGTACTTACACCTTGAGGAGACAAATGATCAAGAGGCACACCAGCATATTCGTAAGTTGCCTTTAATCGTTCTCTACTAAGATCCGAACTATTAAGCCAATCACCACTAGAATTTGCAATTCCAGTTTCAATTATACTTATTAGCTGAGTATCATCAACTTTTTGTTTGTAACCCTTAGCCATTTGCTTTTATCTCACCTCTACCTGTATATAATGGTTTTGAATTTTCCATTATTTTTTGATTATAAGTATTAGGCTTTGATAATGGGATTTTTCTTTCTGGTTTTTTCTTTTCAGAAATATTTTTTTGTTGAATGTATCTGTTCATGTACCACTCCTGGGTTCTTTGATTTTTCGACCTCCGAAAAATACTAATACATTTATAGTTGTGTTTATGGTTATCGCTATTACTAGCCAAGCTTCCCACCATTCAATTAGCACTTCCATCTTCTCCTTGCTGCTTTTCCTCTTTCACCTGTCCACCCTTTAGATCTAGCACAGAATGATTTTCTTCTTTTTGCAGCTTTACTTCCAGGTGCTACTTTACCTGTAACTGCTGTTTTGAGTTTACTTCCTGGATTGTCTCTTCTATATTTAGCCACACCTTTAGCAGTCATACCAGCACCTTCTTTGACTGATCTTTTATAACCACCACCGACTGTTTGACCTTTCATTGTTCCTTTATTTTTCTTTAATGGAACTTTCTTTTTTGTGTTTGACATCTCTACCTTCCTGTAAAAACTTTTCCACCACCTGAGTAATATTTAGAAGTAATCATACCTCCTCCAGCCATTCTTTTTAATCTAGGTGAATTCATATCTGCACCTATTTTAGGTCCTCTTTTAGATTTAGATTTTTTTGCATTTTTCATAAAATTAGAACCAGCTTTATATTTATCATTTGTAAGACCTTTACGTAAGCTTGCTAAAAAACCATCACTAGCTTCTGCTTGTTTTTGACTTGCTTTCTTTTTTGAAGCTAATGTTTTTTCAAATGCTTTTGCATCCTTTTTCATTTTATTTAATCTAGCTAAATCTTTATCTTTTTCTCCTTTTATACTTGATCCTGTTGGAAGCGTTCCAAGTTTAGTAGATTTTCTTTTATAAAAATTTCTTAGTGTTTGAGACTTTTTCATCTTATCACTTGTTATTCTTTTTCTTTCAGCTGGTGAAGCTCCTATTTTATCTGCCATAATTGTTACCTCTTTTTTGATGCGTTATTCATCCAAGCTGTTGTACCCATATAAGCACCGACAATACCAGCTCCAGATATGTAAAATAAATTACTTAGGTCGGCTAATGCTTGTACTCTTTCTATTGGTATAAAAAACATTGCTGCTGTAAATACACCCATAGCTATCAGAGTATACCTAGCCATTCTAAGTTGTGCTAATTGTTTCCTCAATGCTGTCTCTGTTTCCTTTATTTGTTTAACATGAGAGAGTTCTTCGTCTGTTACTATGCCATCCCCATCTTCATCATACTCGTTATACTTTGACCCCTTTTCTAAGGACTTCTGCATAGGCATCTTTAATCTCCTGAATAGTTCTTTTACACCCAACACAAATTCCGTTTTTTAATTTACAAACTTTTATGCAAGGTGATATAATCATTCTCTTGTATCCTCATGGAAAAAATTTTCTAAAATTTCTATTTGATCGTTGTATTTTGCGATTTCATCTAATTGCTCTTCGATAGCCTCAACTATCTGATTGTGTTCACCGATACCTACAGGGTTATTTAAATAAACTTCTATATTAGCTATATGCTTAGCCATATGACCTTCAGCATGTGTTTTTACTGCGTTTATTAATTGTTTTCTCATATTCATCCTCCGTTAAAGTGGGCTTTACCTACCCCTTGCAGCCCAGACAAGGTGAGGACAATGGTAGATCTATTGAAGAGAGAACTTTTTAAGTTCTTCCTCTAATTCTTCTTCGGTCATATCATTGACATCCATATTTGTTTGTGTAATATCTTGTCTAGACAATTTAGGTGCTTGATATTCTGCGAGTATACTTGAAACTTTTATAATCTGTTCTGTATCGTTACTTTCCATAGCTTGTGTCAATACGTATTTAAGAGCTTCTATAGCACTAGGAGCTTCATCACCCATTTCTTTCATAGCCTTTATTGCTTCTTTAGCCATTTCTCTCTTTTGTTTATTTCTTTTTCTTGTTTCTAATCCTCTTTCACGATACTCATTAGCCATATCTGGGGAATCTATTGTCTTAAGGTTAGCTAAGGATTTTTCACTTACAGCCATTGAGTTTCCTCCTGTTCAAAATTACCAGTCTTTTCTTTCCACGATACTCTATCATCTGTTAGCTTATGTTGATGTGTTCTATATGCTTCTAATGCAATCGCTAAGGCAATAACGCTATCGTCAAAGTTACCAGCAAGAGCACTTGTAGAACCATTCTCATTAGCGACATATGTTCGTAGTTCTCCTAATATTGTATCTGAATTAATTTCTATATCTTGTTCTTCTATTGCTCGTTTAAGATTTCCTATTATCATAGGCTTCGTAGAGACAGTAGTTCTAAATCCAGGTTTAGTTCCTTCTTCATTCAATAGTGTAGCAGCCTTTGTTTGATAGTAAAGGTTAACATAGTTCATTTGCTTGAGTCTATTTAAAGTTGCTACACCAAGACTGTTGCTTTCTACTGCGAGTAAAGCATTATTAAAATACCTCCCAAGGTAAAATAAAATATCACCATAGTAACTAGGGTCAATAAAGTTATCTCTGAATACTGCACAAACTTCTCTCTCTATATTAAGCACAACAGCTACTGAATAGTCTTGACCGACACCAAGCGACACATCAGCACCTATTATAAATCTATCTTTAAACTTAGGTGGTGTCCATATTTGTAAATGACCTTCCCTTGCATCTTCAAAGTAACTAGTCTTTTCATCGTATTCTCTTTCATAATTAGGTGCAGATATCACATAATCAGAAATAATGTTTTGATCAAATACTGTATTACCAGTTACAAGGAAAGCTTCTTCAGAGCTACTTGGGTATTCTTGTATAAACTTTTTATCGCCTGATTCTCCTAGCTTTAATCTTCGCCAGTAGATTTGTTCATCAGTTAACTCATATTTATCTATGAGTTCAAATTCTTCTATTGTACATTCAAACCCTTCAGGAGTCTTCTTCGCATATTCTGGAGTGATATGCCAAGGAAGAAATATAGGCATATATTCATTTTCGCCTCTCATAGCACCCTGAAAGAGTCTATAGAATTCTCCACTAGCTCCATTAGCAGTACTTTCTAAAATAACTTCCGTCTCGTTCTCCTGACTAATTCCCTGGAAGAGTCCAGCCAATATTTGTTCATCGAATTGCCAAAAGCCGACCTCAGATAAATGGGCGATAGTCGGAGTTGTTCCTCTACCTGCTTCCTTCGAACCTGCTGTATACAGTCTATAACCACTCTTATTATGCTCAAAAAGTATCTCCTTTGCGTTTGATTTTTGTAATGCTGGGGGATCTTCCATATTATCAATAAGATTTCGACTCATATTAAATAGAGCATCTGAAGTAGCACTATCATGTGCCATAACGACAGATCGAGTATACGGAGTAAAATAAGTCTTCCAAAACACTCTAGCAGCACAGTAAGTAGATATTCCTTGTTGTCTAGCTTTTAAAATAATAGCTCTGACTTTACCAGTCTTCTTTCTTTGTTCTTCTAACTTTTCATTTATATATTTTTGAGCATCATTGAAAAGAAAAGGAACAAACCCCTTTGATACATCTTTTGTAATAATTCTTAGTTGTTCATTTGCAAATAGTTCGAAGTTTTCTTCATATGCTTTTAGTTTTTTTCGTTTGTATAATTCTTTAGATAATTCTAATACTCGTTTATTATCGGTCATCTTAATGTCCTCTTTATAGAATTCCCTATAAGGTGGTGTTTAGCTCTTTGTTTATGTTTAAAAAAGATGTGTGTGTGTGTTGTACCTGTTTCTGGTTCTCGCACCCCCTCAGCTCCCTCTCCTGGGCTGAGGCTTTGGGCTTGCGTTGGCGACTTGTTTCCTCCCTTGTCGCCTTCGCTGGCTCTTCGACTTTAGTTTACCTCGTGGCTAGAGGTCGTTCCTCCCCTTGGACCTCTAGCTTCGAGGCTAACTAATGAAAGGAGAATGTTATGTCTAAATTAAAGTGCGACAACTGTGGTCGAAAGCATAGTCGATCTGAGATGATCAAAGATGGTTATAAGGAAATCACTGCTGTTGAAGATGGTGAAACTTATACTGTTGATCGGCTCAAATGTTTTCAATGTTTAATGATGAAAGGAGTTGAACATGCCAAAGCAACAATCAGATACGAATAAATCTGATACCACTGAATATTCATTGATCGAATATTCTGCTGAGAGCCTTAAGGCTTATCTTAAGTCTCTCCCAACAACTGATCCAAAGGTTGATGTGGTCAAAGCAATGATCAAATCAATCAAGGATTAACAAAGAGAACCCCTAGCAATAGGGGTTCTTTTTAAGCTGTGGTAACACTGCTTTGGGTTACAAGCTGAGACCTGTGTAAGATCAGCTGTCTCATGGAAAGGAGTTCTTTCATGGACACAACACAAATGGCTATCTCTGTGATACCTAAAGTGTATAATCTGGTTAAGACAGATAGGTATGGAAGAAAGTACAGTCTTCCACAAAAGCACTCTACTTTTAAGTGGAGTACTAAGCCTGTTTATCTCGATGCAGAAGCAACACTGAAAGGTTGGAATACGCAGAGTAATGCTTGGGTGTTAACAACGACTGAGGGTACTCAGCCTGTGTGTAAGTTCGATGGTTTACCAACTGACGAGCTTAAAACAGCTATGGCTGTGGCTATTAGAGCCTTTGCAAAATCAGGAAAGCCTTGCTTTCTTGGTGTTGCTGGTGATAATGACCTCGATAGGTGGTTCTGTGCTATTGCACATACACTGCCTGGCGTTGTTGATGCTTCTGTGGATGATGTTTGTCCTTGGCTACCTGCCGAAGACGAATAATCCATAAGCGTTAAATGGCACATTTGAGTCTAGCTACTTAGCGATTGCGAGTGGCGAACCTCGAAGGCACTTCCAGTCTACGGATTGGGAGTGCTTTTTAAGCCTTCGTACTCTGTTTTCCTTACGAAGGCTCTTATTGAACTCTCACGGAATTCTATAAGGCTAAACTATTACGGAAAACTTTTACTCCCATCTATTACGGAAGGATAAAACTCATGATGGATAACAACGAAGATGCAATGACTCATGGGGTCATGGTAGTCGAATGCGAACTTCGCTATCAACGACAATACTATGGGTATTTATTGCAAAAGAGAGACAAAGGAACGATAACTGAATCTTACTTTCAGTCTCTTACTAAAGACTATAACAGTACCTCTAGGGATTCCTAGGGGTACTTTTTAAGTCAACAACGACTTGGAAAGGAGAGAAAGCCATGACTCGCATTTGGTTAAATGGGAAATGGTATTACATCGACTCTATGGGTGTAGTCCATTCTCAGAATCCTCTTAGAGGATCTTAAGAGTTCCTTAGAGGTAGCCTTAGCAGAGATTTTCGTGAGTTCTACGAGAATACTTGTGCAAAGGCTATCCTCAAGGGTATTGAATGTCTAACAATCTTCATAACTAAAGGAGTTCTTATGAATAAACAAATGAAGAGAGATTATGGGCTTACTGAGATTAAAATCAGTAATCAAGAAGATAAATATTTACAGTCTAATATGAATCATGCTAAGTTTCAGCTAAATAGATTGCTAAAGAACCTTCCTAAAGGTAGTATAGCTTATGTAGCTGGAGGTGCTCCAAGAGATTGGCATCATGGATTTGGTCATAGAGACATCGACATCTTCTACTGGGTTAATGGTAAACCACTTAATGTGTTTAAACCTAATCTAGATAAACATGTTGACTGTCATCTTGATATCAAAGGCATATCTAGCAGTGATGCATACTATGTAACTGATGAAGATACACAGTATTGGTCTGATACATATAATGACACATTTATCAATATTCCTGGAATCGGTGAATACGAATTAGGTCCAATTTGCACTCGATACATTAAACAAGTTAACACTTATAATGTAAAAGGCAAAGCAAGACCTATTCAGCTTATCGAAGTCGATAGGAATCCTCTTGACGTAATTGCTGATTTTCCAATCAATATGTCCAGAATCTTCATGCACAAGACTGGAAAAGTGTATGCTTTCAATGAATACCTACACGGATATGATTTCAAACTCATAGCTGAGTTACATAGAAAGCAATACAACTATCCTTATATCAACAAAATATTAGGCAGATACCATGACTATGCCTTTGTACCTCTAACTCACAAAGAGAGGGCAATAGTAGCCTAATAAATTTGAGGACAGGTTCTAATGAGCTTGTCCTCATTTTTAAGCCATCGATGGTTTTCTAACACATAATCAAACAACAGAAAAGGATTTATTATGATTATATCAAATGTTCAGTTATCTTTCGCTAGACTTGAAACTCCATCAAAGTTTAATGAGCAGTCTCCACTTAAGTACAGTGTGAGAATTGACTTTCCAAAAGAGAGACTTGAGGAGTTAGGCAAGTTTTGTGCTGAGGGATTCTTACCTAAGCCATTAGATAATGGTATGTTTGGGATTAACATTAAGACCAATGCAACGTCTATAGCTAATCCAAGCAAATCATTAAAGCCGATTGTGCTTAATTCTGATGGTACAAGAATGTCTCCAGAATATGTAGCAAAGATTGGTAATGGTTCTATGGCTGATATATCTGTTAATAGATACCAGAACAAAAGAACAGGTAAGTGGGCTACTCAGCTTAAAGGTGTTAAAGTAACTACCTTTGTTGAGTACAAAGCTGCAGATGAGTCTGACTTTGATATTGTAGAAAGCAAAGAGTCAACTGCTGTAACTACAACTCAAGCTGACTTCTAAATAACTAAGATGAGGGTGTATCTTCGGATATGCCCTCATTTTTAACCAAAGGAGATTTGTATGTCAAATGTTATTCACAATAAAGCTTTAGCACTTCTAGCCAAGAATAAAGAACTTCACGAGCTTATTAAAGCTCAAGATGAACTAATCAAAGTCATGGCTGATAATGCTAGGCTTCAATCTGAAATAATTAAGAAGCAAGAAATCTTAATCAAATTAGAAAGAGAAGAACATGTATCTAAATGATCTTAATAATCTAACACCTGATGAAAGATTCAAGGTGTTACAAAGAGAGTTACCAAAGTTAAGTAATAAAACTCTCTCTGATTTAATGACTCTCACATCTTACGAACTCCAAGATCGTGAGTTAGGTAAACAAACTGCAGAAGAAAGGAAGATCTGGAAATGAGCTTGACTGCTGTATGTATTCTGATTGTATTTATGATAATCAGATTTATCGTTCTTTATCGTAGAACATGAAGATCGATAAGAATCGCTGGTTAGCTGTCCTATTTGTGATTGCTGTACCAACACTAATGCTGTACCTCATAGTAGCCCTATAACACACCCTTATAGGGGGAGAGGTTAATAGGGTATCCTTATGTATAGAACTCCCTTAAGGATACCCTTAATTAATAGAAAGGAACGAAATGAAAAGATATCCAGGAATGTATAGCTTCTATCAACGAGAAGTCGGTAGGATCAAAAAGAGATACATAGAGCTACTAAGAGATATCCCTCAAGATGTCCTCGATGGACTATATAAAGATGGCGATATAAATATCTTAGACATGGAGCTTTGTGGTAGGCTCGATGAACCTATTGAAGAATCAGTTGAAAGTAGCCGAAAGCGAACCTTCGAAGTCATCGAATACATGACTCTATACTGTCAAAGAGTCAATACAGTTACCATTGACTCTGTAGGTGATGATGAAGCAGATAGGCTTGAGGCTGAAACTATGGCTACTGAACATAAGAACTTTCCTTCAATAGATGAATATCATAGACTCTACGGATTTGATCCTACAGATATCGATGTCAGTGATGTCGATATTATCGAGGTCGAGAAAGAAAGCATAGGAGAAATACTTGAGAATAAGCTATCAGGAAAACCAAAGGCTATTTAACTTAGCCAAGAAATGGGATTTGCTTTAATAATGCTATATCCTAATCACAATCACACAGATGAATTTGAGGACTGGTTAAAAGCTTGTCCTCATAGCTACACATGGGTAAACACTTTGTACGATGGCGAAGTGTTTACAGAGGTATTCGAATTCAAGAGAAAGGATATTCAAAATGCCAAAGAAACTAAAGAAGAAGATACATGTCAATCAGCACATGATAAGAGCCAATGCTAAGATGAAACTTGATAATCCAGTATTCACTGTAAAGACTTATAAACATAATCATTATGGTCATACAGTAACTATACATGGACCAAGTCAAGTTGTCTATAGTCCTGATAAGCCACTGTCATGTGGTGCTAAAGTGTGGATAGAAACAGATAGTACTGTTCATGTTGTTAATACTCAACAAAAAGGCATGATGGTATTATGACTTGGAAACTATTAGGTGAGGGTCATGGGCATGGTTACGTAGAATACTACGATGGTGATTATGCTCATGGCGATTACCCTCAAGAGATACCTGATGATGTCATAGATTATATGGAAAATGACTCTTGCTTAGTCGATACTTGGCAAGACAGTAAATACATCTATGTCATCCATCATGTACACGATGAAACTTATAACTATTTTAGATATACAAAGGAGTAAAATTATGTCTAGAGAAATCAAACCTATTCAAAAAGAAGTAAGATACACCTACAAATATAGCACTAAGAGTGCTGAGTGGACTTATGATACATTAAATAATATAGTAGGCTTATGGGTAAAAGATAGTCCTAATATGACTACTAGATACATTCAATATGGCAAGTGGTGTAAGAACTGGTCAAAGCATAGAGATAGAATAGTAAGGATTGCCTCATGAAGAAAGGATATAACTTTTATACACTACAGTTTCTTAACAATGCTATTGCTATATTAATAAGCTACATTGAAAAGAAATCTAATGTAGAAAAATATTTATTCTTAATAGGCGAACTATATGATCTACAAGAAGAGATCGGAAAGGAAATGGATGAACACCTTAGAAGCAATATATGAGGTTAGTACTGGTTGGAACTTAGAAGAACTCGGTATCAACCTTAATAAAGTATATGATTGGCATGTCAAATGGGATAAGCTTCATATACAACATAATGAAAATGGTTCATGGTATAGCTATGAACCTAATATGTATCAAGGACATAACTCTGATTTCAAAAGACCAGAGAGATACTATTTAAATAATGAAGAATATAGCTATGATGACTGGAAATGTGATCAAGAATATGAAGAGGACTTAAACTATGGCTAAACATTACTACATAGGTAGCATATACGAAAGGAATGGTGATTATGATTATAACACTAATATTATATTTGCATTAGTTGTTAATCAACCTGACTTACTTGATCAGTCTGAAAGCCAAACAGCTGACAGAATGGCTAGTGAAAGGCTAGAAGCAATAGCTTCAACATGGTATCCTAATTATGATGGTGATTCTGAAGAAGAAATACCAATGGAACAAAATGAATCAGGCTACTATGAAGCTAATGGTGGTGAAGTATGGGTACGATCAAATCGTTTACACCCAATACAACACGATACTTATTTAGATCTCTATCAACAAGGTGTAATAGTAGATTTTACTGATGAGGACTATTATAGATAACTGAAAGGAATTTCTATGCAAGATAAGAACGATAAAGTGATCAGTCCAGCTCACTATAAAGATATACTTCCTGGATATGAGTATATGGACATGATGATATTCATGTTAGGTGATCTTAAAGGTGCTGAGGCACACTTGATGGGTCAAATATATAAGTATCTTATGAGGTATGGCAAGAAAGATGCTAAGGTACAAGAGCTTAAGAAAGTACGTTGGTATCTTAACTATTTAATCAACATGAACGCAGACCCAGAGGAGGTATTAAACTATGATAAATGAAGATAGAACTGTGATTATTAGAGATGCTGAGTTATGGTATGCTAGGTTAGACAAACCAGTAGCACCCTTTAATAATGAGCAGAGATGGGAGGTGCAAATACGCACTTCCGATGAATCAGTAGCTAAAGAGTGGGAAAAAGAATATGAACTCAATGTTGCTAAGAAAGAAGATTACTGGAAGGTAAGCCTTAAAAGAAAGCTTCTTAATAGAAACAACGAGGAAAATGATCCACCTCAAATAGTAGATTCATCTAGAACACCTATTTCAGGTGCTAATATAGGTAATGGTAGTAAAGCTAATATAAAGCTTTATCAATACCCTTATAATGTAGCTGGAAAGAAAGGTACTGGATCAATGCTTAAAGGAGTACAAATTATAGAGCTTATTAAGTATGAGCCAGACTCTAGTATCGACTTTGAAGTCTTAGAAGATGCACCTAAAACTGGTACAGACTTCTAATGGCTGATATTATAGAGTTCCCTAGTGGAAAGAAAAAAGAAATAGAGGGCAGTATTCAAATGGATACTGACCCTCAAACATTATTAGAGCATGCAATAGTTTCTTTATGGATGAAATTGGGTGGCTTTAAACTTAAGTTAGACCAATATACATATCACATGTGCTTCATGGCATTTTGCGATATGTGTTTTTCTAACATGGAGATAGAACGATTTGCTGTAGATGAGAATGGCTTTGCCATGATTGATAACCGATTATTAAAAGATTTAAAGGAATATATGAATGATGTTCGATCTAAAACTACTCCTCCAACCAACGATAAATGAAATTAATTTAGCTCAAGAAAAGGTGGCTAAGCAATGTCATCTAGATAATATAGAGCCTAATCAACATGTGTATTATTTTTATTTATTACAGTTAGAAAGAGGAATAAAAGACTGGTTAATAATGCAAGAGTTTAAAAGAACTGGAAAGGAATAACAATGTCTAAGAAAAGATATATAAAGAATGGCGAATTAAACGCATGGGATTACGTATTCTTTGAAGAATACCCAGAAGAATATGGTAAAAGAATTTATATAGATGTTTATAATCTGGCATGTGCAGCTGAAGATCAAATAAGAAATAATAAACGATATAAAAACTTTGAAGTTGAATTGTCTGGTGTAAAGAGATGGGAGCATTAATATGAAAAAGAACTATGTATATCTATGTGGTGGTATGGAAGGCTATGAGTTAGATGATATGACTAGCTGGAGACGTCAAGCTACAGAGATACTAGGTGATCAAGGCATTCTTACATTAGATCCAACTAGAAGATGGAAACAACATCTTAACTTTACTAACACTAATAATGTTAATCGAGTAGTAAAGATGGATTTGCAAGATATATCTAATAGTACAGTATTACTATGTGATATGCGAGAGAGTCAGCCTGGAAAACGATGGGGTAGCATGGCAGAAATAGCTCATGCTCATACCAAAAATAAAATAATAATAGTATGGATAGATCCTGGAGATACGCAGCATCCATTCTTAAACTTTTATGCTACAGAAGTTCATAAATCATTATCATGTGCTTGTGATGCTGTAACATACTACTATGGAGAATAGAATGTTTGAAGCATTTGTGTTAGTGTGCTTAATGGGTAGCACAGAAATATGCCATACATTAGAAGATCTTGAAGGTCCATATAAGACTAAGAAAGAATGTGTTAAAAGAGCATATGAAATAGCTTCAGAGTTACCAGAATATATGCCAAGCTATTATGCTTTAAAATATAAATGTAATAAGCAAGAAAGCGAGATACAATTATGAAAGAAATAACTGGCTACGATATAATAATACATTGGAATGATGGTAGCAAAGAAGATCTAGATAACTATGGTCAGCTACCTTACTTTAAGAATGTAGATCATTATTTAGACTGTATACAAGAAGAAGTCAACGAACAAGAAGCAATAGATAATATGGAGGAAGGCGATGTCATATAAATACACTGTAGATGAATGGTCTAGCGATACAAGACAATGGACTGTACGATCTAAAGTTAAACTAACTCAAGACGAAGTGTTTGAAGCATGGTCTAATGTAGGAATACTAGAAGAAGATGAGTTAATGAGTACTGAAACTAGTATGGGTAACACAGTAGCTGTTGTCTATAATGGTGTAGAGTATGGCGATAACTGTGATTATGAATTTGGTGGTGATGAATTCGAAGATGAAAATAAAGAAAGGAAATAAAATGACTTATATGAATACGATTGAAGATTATAGATTCCCTGTAAAGCAAATAGATTTAAGAGCTATATCAGGAATTGATATACCTAAAGACATGGCAAGAGCAGTTGTAAGAACTGATACTAATCAGGTATTAGGTGTACATAGTGGAAAGTATAACCTTATTAAGCATGAAGATGTAGTTGATAGAATAATAGATAGCGTTTCACTAGCTAATATATCTAAAGATTATGACCATACAGTTTTGATGTATGAGAATGGAGCTAAAATGAAAGGCTCTTTTGTTTTCAATGACTTAGTTCAGAGTGATCCTGAAGTAAACGATATAATAAGATTTAGAGTAGACTATATGAACTCATATGATGGCTCATGGTCTATAATGATTTCAGCTAAAGGTGAGAGACTATTTTGTTTGAATGGCTGTACTTCAGATGAGCCAGTAACCTTTGAAAGGAATAAGCATACTAGAGGCTTTAATATAGAGCATAGTGCAGATCAAATTAAAAGAGCACTTGAAGTATTCTTTACTGATAGAGAAAAGTGGGATGCATGGAGAAAGACTGCTGTTAATATAGATAATGTAGAAGAGTTATTTAAAGGTAGCCTTGCTAAAGTTCTTAATAAGACTAATGTAAAGAGACCTTACAATATAACTCAACTAGAAAAGCTTATGACTAACTATCATGCTGAAAGAAATATACTTGGTAATAATAAATGGGCTGTGTATAATGCAGCGACTAACTGGGCTACTCATACTGATGTTAAAGAAAATGAACATCGAGCTGAGGTAAGAAGAGAGTCATCACTACAAAAGATGCTTGGCTCTGCTCAGTGGAAAGAGTTATGTTAAAGTACATTAAGTCTTTGATAAATAAAAGAAAATCTGAGGAGATTAAAAACACCCTTAAGGGGATCGGTATAAGTTTTTTAGGAACGCCTATTAAAACTTTTACTTGTATTAAATGTAAAAAGAATTACACCACTGGGCTATTAGATTATAAGGAGGACATACCTAATATATGCCCAGTGTGCTGTAATGGAAAGGATTAAAATGAAATTAGTTTTCGATATAGAAACTGATGGTCTTGATGCTACTAAGATATGGTGCTTAGTAGCTATTGACCCAATAACTAGTACTATATATAAGTATTCAGATAACGATGATAGTCGTATGTCTATTGCTGAAGGTATTAGGTTATTACAAAGTGCTGAAGCTCTTATCGGTCATAATATAATTGGATATGATATACCAATGATTAAGAAAATACTTGGTGTTGATTTATTTGATGTAAAGCTATATGATACATGGGTAATGAGTCAAGTTCTTAACTGGAAACGAAAACATAAACACGGACTAGGAGGTTGGGGTCAACACCTCAACTATCCTAAGTTTGAGTTTGATGATTGGGATAAATACAGTGAAGAAATGTTAGATTACTGTATAAGAGATGTTAAGCTTAACGTTGCAGTATGGAAAGCACTACAGATAGAGTATCAGCAACAAGTAAATACTAAGCCTATGTTAGCTTTAGGTCTTAGACATGAGCATGATACAGCTATCTTTGAAGCTAAGGTAAGAACTAGAGGTTGGCTATTTGATTGTGATGCAGCCCATAAGCTGCATGAGACTATGGCAGATGAGCTTAATGCTATTGAAAATAGAATACACCCTAAGTTACCTGAAATGACTATTATGGTAGATAAAGCACCTAAGAAAGCTAAGTATACTAAGAAAGGAGCTTTCACTGCTGTAACTAAACGATTACTTACAGAATATCTTGGTGAAGAGCCTAATGAAGATACATGGAATCCTGATCAAGAGTTTCAACGTAGTTATAAGACACAGGTTACGCTAAAGAATATGGAAGAAGTAAAAGAATATCTATATACTATTGGCTGGAAGCCTGATGACTGGAACTACAAGAAAGTAGGTTATGAATTCCATAAGACAAGTCCAAAGCTTACTACAACTAGCCTTGAATTATTAGGTGATGTAGGTAAAGACATTGATAGATACTATACTACTAGATCTAGAAAATCAATACTAGAAGGTTGGATAGAAGCACTTAAAGATAAAAGACTTCATGGTAAGATGTGGACTATAGGTACACCTACATTCAGAGCTAGACATGAAGTGATTGCTAATCTACCTAGTGTTGAAGCAGCATGGGGTAAAGAGATGCGTTCCTTGTTTATATGTGAGGAAGGCTATAAGATAGTAGGAGCTGACTCAGCTGGTAATCAGATGAGAGCTTTATGTCATTATATTGGTGATGACGATTTCACTAAGGAGGTTACGAATGGAGATATACATAGTTATAATGCTTCTATTCTTGGAAGCAGTCGTGGTGATGCTAAGAGGTGGCTATATGCCTATCTCTTTGGTGGAGGTGGTAAGAAGCTTGGTACGATCCTTACAGGTAAACCTGATGATAAAGCTGGTAATGCAAGTAAAGCAAAGTATCAATCAGCGATTCCAGGATTGGCTAAAGTTAAGGCAAAACTTGACACCATATTCAATAAGACCTCTAATGGGTATGGATCAGCCTTCATTCCAGCTCTTGATGGTCGTAGGGTTTATGTTAATAGTGCTCATCAATCACTAAACTATTTACTACAATCAGCAGAAGCAATAACTTGTAAAGCAGCTATAAGCTATGCCATGAAAATAATAAGCCAAGAAAAGCTAGATGCCTATCCAGTTATATTCTATCACGATGAAATGGCATGGGTAGCTAAGAAGAGTGATGCAGAAAGAGTAAAGGAAATATGTGTAGAAGCCTTTAGGGAAGCACCTAAACAATTCAATGTAACATGTATGGATGGTGATGGTATCATCGGTAATTGTTACGCAGATGTTCATTAGAAAGGAAAGAACATGGGAAAAGTAAAAGCATTTATGATGGAACAAGAAGAAAAGTTTTGGGAAGAAGCACATGAACTTATAGGTGATTGTGAAAGTCTTGCTGAATACTTAGATAGAGCTAAGCCATTAATAAAAGAGTATGTATATCACATACCTAAAGACAAAATTAAAGCTGAATTAATTGACTGTTGGGAAGACTATTGGTCTGACTATGACAGAGAAAGGTAGACGAAATGATAGCAGTAGTAGATGCTGATAGCTGTATATATCAGGCTGCATGGCAAAGAGAAACTCTTGATGATGCAGTAGAGAATTATAAATATCTTTTAGATAAGAATTGGGTTGGTCCTGTATGGGCTGATGAAGCTATAGTATATTGTGGAGGTAAAGATAACTTTAGATATAGCCTTTGCCCTCAGTATAAAGGAAATCGTAAAGAACCACCTGAAGATGCTAAACTATTTAAACCTCTTATGCAAGAGTTAGTTAATAGAGGTTTAACTATACCTTCTCATGGTATGGAAGCAGATGATATGGTAAGAATAAAATCTGTAGAGCTTACTAAGAAAGGTATTAAGCATACTGTAGTACATATTGATAAGGACTTAGATTGTATTGTAGGTAATCACTATAATCCTAGACATGCTAAGTTCTACGATATAGATGAGAATCAAGCAGATCTTCACTATTGGTTACAAATACTTAAAGGTGATCCAACAGATAATCTGCCTGGATTACCTAAAGTAGGTCCAAAGACTGCTGAGAAGATGCTTAATGGTATTCCTCTTGGTAAACGTAAAGCAAGAGTCCTTGCAGCATATAGAGCTAAGTTCGGTGTTGTAAATTGGAAGAATAAACTTATGGAAACTGCTAATGGTATTCATATACTTAGATATAAGGGTGATTACTTTAGCATAGAAAGGAAATTAAATGTCTAGTAATGTAGCAGATCATATGAGATACGAAAGTGTAGCGATAACTGATGTATCTAAGGTAGATAAGAATGGTTGGGTAGGAATATCTACCCTTGAGCATGGTGAAATAAGATGTAAGTCTAATCTAAGAACTAAATTAGGCTTAAAGAAAGAATGGTTTGGGGATTTAACTGTATGGATTAATCCCCATACTGATGTAGCATGTGTAGCATTTGATCAAAAAGCTTATATGGCAGATGGAGATAATGCTAAGCGTAATGGTCAATGGCAAGTAAACTTTAAGAATAATCCTTATGAAGCAGAAGGCTTTGTATATATGATTATCGAAAAGAGTACTGGTAAACGATATATAGGTAAGAAATCTTATTGGAATTACAGTAAAGGTAAACGAGTAAGACAATCTAATTGGAAAACTTATGCTTCAAGTAGTTCAGATATCTCAACTAAAGTAGCTGAGAATAAGGCTGATTATCAATTTGTAATGCTACATGAAGCACCAGATAAGTCTGCATTAAACTTCTTAGAAATATTTTATCAAATAGATTATGAAGTTCTTACTTCATTAAATGATAAAGGCGAAAAGATATTTTATAATAAGACTATTGGTAGTGAGAAATGGATGTTAACTGAAAACTTTATAGGAGTGTTCAATGAAACTTTCAACGAGGAATCCGTTGCACAGGTACAATATACCACCTAAACAGGTAATACCTAATAAGAAGTATGAGCCTGATATAAAAGAGTATGATGAGTTCTTTTATAAGAAACGAGAAGACAGAATAAATAAATCTAATGAAGCACGACAACGTAGAAAGGAAAGTCGAGATGCTAAAGAAGAAAGACTATTCAACGAGTAAAGAAATAAATAAAACTAGTTGTCCTAAATGTCCTAGCTCAGATGGCTTTGCTGTCTATGATGATGGACATGGATACTGTTTTGTATGTAATTATTTTGAACCTGAAGTAGGAAAGGAAATGGATATGCCATTAGATATTGGTAAGACTAACCTAGAATTGTTTGAAGCAGGTCTAGGCGATATAAGAGGTTGTCAAAATAGGGGTATTACTAAGCCTATAGCTGAAGCTTATGGTGTTAGAGTTACATATGATCAAGATAGAAATATTGAATCATATAATTACCCTTATTGTGATGAGAATGATAACGTAGTAGCTTATAAGATAAGAAAGTTACCTAAAGAGTTTAGAGCAGTAGGAGAGTTTAAAGATGTTCGGTGTTTTGGTAGTCAAGTGTTTGGAGCTGGTGGAAAAAGACTTGTCATTACAGAAGGCGAATTCGATGCGATGGCAGTCGCACAAGCCTCATGGGATCATTACAAAAAGATTTACCCAGTTGTTAGTGTGGCATCGTCAACTAATCTTAAGAGTATACTCAAAGATCGTACTTGGATTAGATCGTTTGAAGAAGTAATATTATTCTTTGACAATGATGAAGCTGGAAAGAAAGCAATTAAAGAAGCTGCAAATATTATTGGCATAGATAAAGTAAAGATTGCTAGTAGTACTATGAAAGACCCTTGTGAGATTTACAATAGCCAAGGTCATCAAGGTATAATGAGAGCTATATGGGATGCACAGCCTTATAGTCCAGCAGGGATTGTAGTAGGTCATGATGCTGTATGGCAACAGTATTTAGATAGACATAACACAGAGAGTGTAGAGTACCCTGAATGTCTTAAAGGTGTTAACGATAAAACTAGAGGTATGAGATTCGGAGAAATAACTTTGTTCACTAGTGGTACTGGTTCAGGAAAGTCTACTGTTATCAAGGAGATAGTGTTAGATCTATTAGAAAAGTCTAAAGATAAAATAGGTATGATATCACTTGAGGAGTCTATTGGTGATACTGCTGAAAAGTTTATTCAAATGGAATTGAAAAGAAACCTACAAAATCACGATGTTCCTTTAGATGAACAAGAAAAAGCTTCAAAGAAAATATTTGGTACAGATAGATTAGTATTACTAGATCATCAAGGTTCTGTAGGTGATGAATCGCTTATAGATAAGATAGAGTATATGGCTTTAATGGGTTGTAAATATCTTATACTAGATCATATAACTATTGCTGTGTCTGAAGGAGCTGAAGGCTATACAGGTAATGAAGCTATAGATAAAGTCATGTCTGATTTACTTAAGATAACTAAACGACATGATATATGGCTAGGTATTGTTAGTCATTTAAGAAAAGGTTTAGTAGGTAGTAAGAACTTTGAAGAAGGTAAGATGCCTAGTCTAGATGATATTAAAGGCTCAGGTTCTATTAAGCAAATATCATTTGATATAATAGGATTTAGTCGTAATATGACTTCAGATAGCGAAGAAGAAAGAAACTTAATTAACTTTATAGTACTTAAGTCTAGGTTTACAGGTCGTACAGGTCCAGCTGGAGCTGCTAGATATGCACCTAGTACTACTAGGCTTTCTTACTCTGATGGATTAGACTTTGAGGTAATATAATGACTGGTGTAGCTATAGAGGAATACATGAATAGACTAAAAGAAATAGAGTTTCTTGGTAAGCAAATAGATAAGCTTACTAAGGAACGTAATATGTTTAGAACACAAGCTATGATGAGAATGAATAAGATAAAAGAATTAGAAGGAATATTAAATGGAAATGGAGAAAGCAACTAGATACTCTAGAGATCTAGCTAAACCTGTAGAGCAAGATGCAAGAGAAATAATAAGTCAGCTAGTTAAAAATGAATTAGTTGATTGGCATGTGTTTTGGATGTATGATGAACAATATATTTATATAGAGGTTTAAATGAGTAAAAAGATTAAAAGACAATTAATTAAAATACAAAATAATGCTGCAAAAGGTGGAGGAAGAATACCTTCTATCTCTGAAGCATATATAATATATAGAAAGAATAAAAGCGATGAACAAACAAAAAGAAAATAAATATGACAGATTATATATGGATATCGCTACACGAGTAGGAGAGATGTCTTATGATACTGATACAAAAGTTGGTGCAGTTATTGTTAAAGATGGGAATATTATTTCAATGGGTTGGAATGGTACTCCTTCAGGCTTTGATAATAATTGCAAGGATACTAGTACTGGTTCTACATTACCCATTGTTATACATGCTGAAGCTAACGCTATATGTAAGTTGGCGAAGTCTAGCACTACAGGAGAAGGAAGTACCCTCTACTGTACGTTATCGCCTTGCATTGAGTGTGCTAAACTTATCTTGCAGTCTGGCATATACAATGTCGTGGTTAGAGACCTATACAAGAAAGATATGGGAGGCTTCAAACTCCTGGAAGATAAAATAAATATAAAAGTACTTGCAATTTAAATTAAAACATGTTATAATGTTTTTTCAAAAGAAAGAGAGGACTCCATGCAAGATATAAAAGATTACCTTATTAAGAAAATAAGAGGAAACGATTTAGGTGTAAAACCTAGACGTAATCTACAATTAATGCGTATGATAGACACCGAAGGTGTCGATATGCTAGATGAATTTATAGATGATATTATAAATCATTCAAGAAAAATAATTCAAAGATGTTTTAAGCGAAGTAAAGTTGAAGGCGAAACTGCTATTACTCAGGTATCAATGGCTATAGGCAAATATATTATTTCTAGTTGGGATAGAGATAATGTAAACTTTAGAGATCATGTGAGAGTAGGTGATCTTATTGTTGAAGCATATGTTATGTGTAGTTATTTAACTATATCAGTAGGTCATATTAAAAGCCGAAAGCCAGTTACAATTCATGCCACAAATAAATGGGGAGAGTTAGAAGCTATTGCAGGTAAAACCACTTGTATAAGTGCAACTCCAATACCTAAGATCACTACTCTATTTCAGAATAATGGAAGACCAATCATAAAGACTTGGGATAAATCTAAAGAGCAAAAGTTTGTTAAGTATTTAGATAAGCCATTTATTAAAGCAATAGATAATCTTCAATCAACTAGGTTTATAGTTAATAAAGATGTTCACGAAGCTATTAATAATCATTGGGAAATGTTTGTTAAGCATAAGATATTTGATGGGGAAGATAAAGCTGAGAATGATAAGATGTATCAGAGACAAGCCTCAAAGAATAGAGAAGTCAAAGAGGTTATGGCTGCAGCAGAGAAGTGGCTAGATAAAGAATTTAGCTTTTATGTTGATGCAGATTATAGAGGTAGACTATACTATAGCGAACCATTCTTTAATTTTCAAGGTGCTGATATAGCTCGTAGTCAATTACTTTTTGCCAAAGGAAAGCTATTTGATAGTAATGCAAACTTCTGGTTAGCAGTTCATACTGCTTGTTCTTATAACGAGTCATATCCTGTAGATCAGATACCTGATTGGGTTACTACTGATTATAGAGAGTTATTAGCTCAAGAAGAATTAGATAGTATTTCTGTAGATAAAATGACTCTTGAAGATAGAGCTATGTGGACTCAAAAGAATATGGATAATATACTTGAGTTAGGTGAGATGAGAATCATAGCAGATGAAGCAGAAAAGAGTATTGCATTTCTAGCTTGCTGTATTGAGTGGTTTAAGTTTTGGAAATATAAAGATGAATATCGTATTCAGTTACCTATACCTATTGATGGTGCTAATAATGGTTGGCAACACTTAGGTGCTATGTCTAAAGACAGATTAACTGGAGAGCTAGTTGGTCTTATACCTACTAAAACTCAAAATGATTTCTATGTAAGGGTAGCTAAACGATTATGTGAGAAGATGCCTGATTGGTTTGAAGAAAGAAATATGCCAATGAAGCATATAAGAAAAGGCATTGCTAAGAGAGGTGCTATGACTAGAGCTTATAGCTGTGGTCAAAAGAAAATGTCAGAATCTATGTATAGTGATTGTTATCAATATGGCTATACTACAGATTATAATATTAATACTTGGGATTGTGATGAGTTAAGCTTTCAAGTTATTAAAGCTATTGAAGAAGTATGTCCTGGACCTTTAGAGACTATGAAGTACTTGCAGAAGCTTGCCGATCAAGAAATCTCTAATTGGTATAAGACTTATGGCACAGATAGAGGTCGAGGAATTAAATGGGAGACTGAATCAGGATTTCCAGTTATATATGAATGTTATAGGACTAGACCTGCTAAAGTTGATTGCTATGGATTTAATACTCTTGAAGGAGAGATTAGATTTAAGCATGTTATAAGAGAGCAGACTGATATTCCTGATAGACGAGGTTTCATGTGTGGTATTAGTCCTAACTTTGTTCATAGTAAAGATGCTGCTCATTTAGCATTAGTAGTTTCTAAGTGGGATGGGGATTTTGCTGCTGTACATGATTCATTTAATGCTCATGCAGATAGCATTGAGGAATTAATGGAGATATCTAGAGAAGTTTTCATTAGCATATACGATAAAGAAAACTACTATGAAGATATCCCATTTGGTAGAGGGTATAATGGTACGAGACCAACTATAGGTGGGTTAGATGTTAAGCAAGTAGCAAACTCTGATTACTTCTTTTGTTAACGAAGTAAATCATCTATTTGCATTCGAACTTCTTTACGAAGTCTGCCTGCCTTAGCTTGAGCATTTGGTCTAGGCATGTTGTCATATTTCATAAAGTTGTTTACATTTTGTTCATACATTAAATCTAGCATAGCATCATTTATTTTCGGTGTATATGCAAGTGATGGATCTAAATTAAAGTCTTGAATAAAATCCATGTCATCTATATCTAGACCTTGTAAAGCTAGTCTATTGTAATTTCTTTTAGTCATAATAACTTCCTCCTATAAGGGGGTTTTAATTAATCTGATAGGATCTTTGTTTAGCGATTGTATTTCTTACTAACTCTTTGTTAGCATTAGAAACTTTTATTCTATCACTTAATAACGCATCAATTTTAAATCCATTAGATTCACTAAGTATTTGTTTTACAATAGCTAGTATCTCTTGATTAGTTAAAAAGCCAGAACCATCTGTTCTCCAGCCTTTTGATTTAGCATATTGGTTTATAGCAGCTCTATTAGTTGGTGATAACGTAGGTACTTTTCCTGAAGTTTGAATACCACCACCCTTATCGCTATATCCTAATTGTTCTAGTCTTTCTTCTTTTTCTTCTTTAGTTTCTTCGACTGCTAATTGATTATTAACTAAGAATCTGTGTAAAGCTCTCCATCTTTCATTATCATAATTTATTGCATTCTTTTTAGAGAAATTATCTTTTAAACTATTTTCAAATCGTTTAAGACCTCTATTATAAGTATCTCTTACAGCTGTAAACATATTATAACCACCTCTTTGTGGTCCACCCATAGCTATCTCTTTAAACTTTTTATTAATAGTACTATGATATTGCGAAACAGAACTTGCATCTGTTATAATAGCATCGTGAATAGGTATTACAAACAGAGGAGGTCTTGCTTTACGACTACCTCCAGGAAATACTCTATCACGATTTATTTCAGCTATAGTTGCTCTCATAATCGCAGCATCTATTTGCTGAATTAAAACAACAGGAGCTTGATTTTCTACTTGCTTTCCATATAATGTTGTTGGTTCAGAGACCCATTCATCTGTTTCAGGGTTCTTAATTAGCTTTGTATTTTTACTTGGATTCGTAGCTGTATTTATTACTTGTCTAATTGGAACATCAATATTATTTTCAGCTAAAATTTCTCCAGTTTGTAAACTACTTTCTCTTAAAGGTATCTTTATTGTTTTAGGTGTACCATCTTTATTTAAAATAGGTATACTAGTTTTACCTCCTAAGTAATGAGGAGTACCTAGTGGACCTAAAATATCAGGTACTAATCCCATGATAGCAAATGCTTCTCCAAATCTTTTTAAAATCTTTTGTGTCTTTATATCTAACATAGATTCTAAAGTATTTTGAATAAGAATATTTAAATCTTCTACTCTTTGGCTTTCATTATTTACATAAAGGTTTTCAGAATCAGGAGACAATATATCATTACCATATTCGCCTAATAATTCTGTTGCTGAATCATAGTTATAACCTGTAGCTTTACCATAAGATACTTCCATTAAAGGTAACTTAGAAAGTAACTTTATAATTGAACTTCTTTTAGTTCGATCTTCCATCTCAAGTATATTCTTATACATATCTCCCCAATAAGCTTCTTTATCAGGGTCTCCAGCAAATACTCCTTTAATATTCATACTCATTTTTTCAACAAACTTTTCTCTAATAGTTCCATAAGGCACTACATTATTTGCATCTGCATAGAGTAAACCAATATGTTTTAATATATTTTCATTACCTAATTGTAATGCTTGTATAGCAATTCCATTTGATTTACCATCATGTTCTACTTGGGCTGTTGGTTGAAATATAGCATTAGGTGCTTTACTTTTTCTTACCTCATTAAAGTTAGCCATATCAATATATGATCGTACTTTATAAACCCATTCTCCTTTATTTCCTCCCTTTGTTGCCTCAAATATTTCTTCAAATAATTCTTCGCCTAATACTTCTCTATCAATTTTATTAGGATCTTTAACCATAGCTTCTTGAATTAATTTTCCTTTTGCTACCCATGAATTATAAGTACTATTACGTTCTCCTTCTTTTAGTATTTGTAATGTAGGGTTTTGTATTTCATTCCAACCTTTTTCTTCAGAAGGTCTTCCTGTATCTAATAAATTATATCCGATAATATATGCCCAACCTTTATAAGTATCAGTAGGACTTGTAACAACTGCTTCAGGATTTATATAAGGTGAGTAAGCATTAACAACGAACATTCTTGCAAGTTTACTTGTTTGAGGATTTACATCTGAGTTTCTCATAAAGTATCGACCTACAGATGATGAAGTAAAATATTCATTATAATATATATCAGATACTGCATTACCATTTTGATCAACACTCATTTCAGATAAAGCTCTATTCATCATTTTAATAATCTTTCTAGCTTCAATGTGCATAACCATTCTTGCTTGGTCTCTAGCTTCTATATCAGAAAGAGTTTTTTGTGCTTTAAGTAAAGCTTTTTTCCAAGAGGCTTGATCTAAACCTAATGTTTTTGCATATATAGAATCTGAATATCCATCAGAATTAAAAGTATTTTGTGTATCGATTCTAAATTGACCATCATCTATTTGAGCTTGAGGTGTTTCTAAACCAACTCCTATGCCTTTATTTACTCCAGTTAAGTTATATTTAATAACTTCATTTACCATTTTTGTAGCTATAGTAAATCCGACATGATCTATTTTAACTGCCATTGCATTTAATATATTTAGTACTTCTAATTCTTGTGTTCTAGCTCTAGATATTTTTCCAGCAATAGACAAATCACCTTTTTTCTTTTGACCTCTAACATCTGCTAAGGTAGGTACTCTTACAGGTACTTTACTTCGATAAGTTAAATCTCTAATTCCTAAAGCTGGTAGTATATCTTTTATGCCTTGATAGTATGTAGCACCTTCAGCTGTTACTGATACTGCTCCAGGATTATTTATATCTACATCATTTTGAAAGAAACCTTCATCATTCATCATGTCGCTTAACAGAACATCTAATGCTGCTACAACTTCTGAATCTACATTTGCACTTGATCCTCCAAACTTAGTTGCCATCCCAGTATTGGTTGCATTTACATTAGGGATTGCATAATCAATAGCTAATCGACCTAAATTAGTTTGAATATCTTCAGCTTGTAAAGTAGTTCCTGCTAAATTTTTTCCTTCTTTTCTTTCTCTAACTCCAAAGTCATTTGTTTCCCAAAATATATTTTTGTTTTCTTTTAACACTGCATCTTTTAAAGCTTCTACCATAGCAATAGCACCAGCATTTGCAAGAGTATTAGTAGGTCTTCCCATTTCATCTATTAATTTATTTGTTAAAAGAAAATTAACTAGCTTAGTAGAAGTAGGATTATTTCTATCTTGTAATAAAGGCTTTACTCTAGAGCTAAATCCTAATTTAAGTCTAGCTCCTAAATCAATTAGCTCTTCTGAAGACTGTTTATTAATAAAACTAATTTTATATGATGGATCATCTTTTTGTCTTGCAGATGTTATAGCTACTCTTAAATTTTCAGCAGACCTAGTTTCTAATAACCCAGATTCTTTAGTTGGTAAAGGAGCTTCTTTTCTTTTTAAGTCTAGATGTTTTCTTAATTGTCTTTCAACAATAGGAGTTAAACTAGTTGTACCTTCAAGATCAGGATCTGCAATACCTCTATCTTTTATTTCTTCAACAATGCGATTAAAACCTTCTGTAGGATCATCTTCCAGCTCTTGCATACGTTCTTCAATAGATCTAGATGCTTCTGGAGATACATCTTCTTCAACTACTCTTGTAGGTAAAGGTGATGTTTCATCATAATCACCTAATATATTTTCTGATTGTAATTGAGCAACTTCGCCTGCTGTAAGAGGAGCATCATCTAATTCAGGAATCATATCAAATGATTCTGTTACATCTGCTCCATAATCTCTTTCAATACCTTGTGCAAACCTATCTGCTGCTGAAATAGGTTTTGATTTTGGATTTATTGGTCTAACCATGTGTATTATCTCCTAGTAAAACAACCCATAAGAGGAATTGTTTGTAGTTAATTTGCTGACATATATTTTAATAAGTCTTCATTTAATTCAAATTTAGGGGGTTCTTCTTTAAACGGATTTCGCAGATGAGCTGCATCGACTAACCCAGCTCTAAACTGATTAATAGGTCCAGTTACAGGTAATGATTTAGCTAAATTATTAACCCCCCTTTCAGTATCACCTGTTGTCATTTGACCTAATCCTGTAGCAACATTACCTAATATTCTAGCTGTTGGTCCAGCTTCCCCTAAGAAAGCTGTTGCCCAGTAATCTATTCCTGAATCTCTAGAAGGATAAAGAGGAACTACTAAATCAAATATTCTTTCGTATTGACCCATTACTCCTGATGCATACAATGCTCTTTGTAAATAGCCTAACTCATCAAGGTATGGGCTTGTCTCACCATACTTAATAAGGTCTTTTAAGTACTGTGAAGCAGCTCCCATACCCATCATAAGAATGATTAATGCAAAAGTATCATATTTAATTTTAGTATTACCATTTATTAAATTCCTTTTCCAAAGCTTAGGTACTATATTAGCTGTGAACGTACTCATAAAGCCATTAAATTGAGTTAACAACTGATAATGAGGGTCTTGAAAGAAAAGAGGTCTATTATAGGACTGTGGTAACTGTACTCTCTCATTAATAAAACGATAAATAGCTGTCTCTACTTGACTATCAATTATTTCTTGTGCATACTCTACATATTTAATTACATCTAATTCAGTAGGTTCAGGAGTTGGTACTAATCTATTATCTTCGCCTGAAGCTTCAGCTATACGTTGTCTTTCCCTAAAAGAATCTTTAAAAAATCCTTTAGCAATTTTTCTCATTACTTGCTCTCGTTCTGAGCTCATTCGTAACGTACCATCAGCTTCTTCAGGTTGTATAGGGTTATTATCTGTTATATCAAATAGCTTATCCATAGATACTTCATCTAAATCTCTTAGCATTCTATCTATTTGTTCGACATTAATACCTAACTCAACTAATTGTTGATAAGCTAACCTTTCAATCTCATTAAATTTATCTAAGAATAATTCACCAGTAGTTAAATTCTTAGGTGCATAATTAATTATATTAAGATTCGACTTAATAAAATCTAAAGCTAATCCACCAGCCATTCTTCTTTGAAATTGAGTAATACCTTGAATACCAAATGCTGCAAAGAAAGTTTCATGTGCTCTTAAGAATGCAATATCCCTATCACCAGTAGCAAATCTATCTACAACATTACTTTGTGTAGCATCTAATCCAACAAGTCTTAATAGCTTTTCATTCTTCTTTACTTCGCCTTCTAAAGCATTATTAAATATCCCAGCTAACTCATTTACAATTTGTTTATTAGCGTTTTTAAAATCAGCATCGTCTTTTAAATTAAAGTATATCATTAATGTTTCAGGAAATGAAGATATCGCTGCTAATGGCAGCCCAGCAAATATAGCCCATGAAGATAGATAAGCATTTGTTGCAGCCCATTTTGCTTTTTCTATTCTATTAAATGCACCGAATGCACTATCAACAATAGATTTAGTCTGATAAGCAAACTTACCTATTTCATCTTCTGTTAATACACCTTCTTTTTCCATCTCATCTATAAGCTGACTTAACTTCCAGCCTCCTTGACCAAAGTATCTTTCAGCTGTAAGCCATCTTGCAACTTCAAGTTGAGTTTTATTTAAGCCTTCAAATAAATTATTACTGCTCCATTTGTTAAATCCTTCTACTTCAGATACAGTAAACTTTTTAAATGCTAAAGGTATATTCCTTTTCTTTTCTCCAACTTCTAATAAAGAATTAGACCTACCTAGACTAGTAGTATCTCCTTGCCTTACTATTGAATCATAAAGATTCTCAGCATCTTCTCTAGAATATTTTAATTCTTTTTCAGCCCAAGCTTTAAAACCATCAGGATCATTTTTTACTTTTCTATAATCAAATCCTTGATTTTGATACCAAAAATCTGGTTTGTATTCTAATCTTTCACCTGTTGCTTTAACATAAGCTTTATAAAAATCTCTAAAGACTGAATCATAAGATTGTTTTAAAGCAGTTGCTGCCTTAAATAATCTAAAGTTCTCTAGTCTTTCTTTCGTATCAGGTGCTCCTACAAATTCATCTTTAATATAAACAAGATCTCCTTCTACACGAGTGTATTTAGGATCATTAAGTATCTTTAATGTTCTTATTATTTCATATTCATGTAATGGTTTTGAATTAGGGTCTTTAGGATCTATCTTAGTGAAGTCTAATCCAGAGTATTTTAATATGTTAAGTAATAATTTTTTACGATTAACTTGAGCTTTAATTATATTATTCTCTAGCTCTTGAACATCAGCAACTGTTAAATTAGGGTCATTAGCTAATCTAGATCTATCTTCTGCTATTCCTTTAGTAATTCTATTTATAGCATTTAATAAAGCTAAACCTTTTCCTCCTGTAACAGCAGAAAAGAAAGCAGCTCTTGCTAATTCAAACTTTGAATACTTAGTATAGTCAGGAACTAACTTACCTTTACTATCTTTTATCTTAGGTAATTCTCCAAACTTAATTAATTTTTCAGAAGCCTGAATAGATTTATTATAATAGCTAGATAAGAAAGTTAATTTTCCAGTTAACTCTGAAATAATATCTTTAAAGTCTGCGAATGATTTGTATCTAGCAATTAGACTAGTAAGATATTCTTTAAAGTTTTTACCTGTATAATAGCCAGTATCAATACTTCCTCTTAAAGCTCTGCCTTTTAAAGCTGCTACGGATTGAACTGCTCTTTCAGGTTTAAGATCTGTTTCACCTGCTGCACCTAAAAATTTTTCATAAAAGCCTGTAAGATTTGCCTACAAAGTCTTTTAATCCTCGAATATCCTTAAGCCAATTACCAATTCCTAACTTAGTATTTTCATACTCATCAGCTTTCTTTTTTAATTTATCATCATCTTTATTAAAAGCTGTACTTGGCTTTGTATTTACTTTTGTTCCTTGTTTTCTAGCTTCTTCAGCTTTTAAAGCAGTTAAATCATAATTTAATTCTGCTAATTTTTTCTTATCACTTGTTTTTCTTATATTATCAGAAATCTTTTTTATTGTTTTTTGAATTTCTTTTAAAGACATAGAACGAAGATTAATAGGATCTTGTTCTTTTATTTTCATCTTTTTAGTTTTACCATCAGGATCTTGATATGTTTGTGTTTTTTCTTTTATATTAAATTCTGTTTTTAATAAAAGATTTTTACTATTTATTTGAGGACTTACTTCAAATATATCAGTTCCTAATTCTAAAGTTATATTTGGATTTGCAGCATTGACCCAACTATTTTTAACTTTATCAAAGAATACTTCAACAGGATTTCCTTGAGTATCATAATAAGTTTTAGAATCAGAAAACTTTTGTTCTTGTTCATTTAAAATATCAGTAGTAGTTTTAACTTCACCATTAGGTTTTACTATATGCTCTTTTTTATCTGCAATATCTTTTGCTCTGGCTCTTTGAAAAGCACTTTGTCTTTTAGTTTGATATCGCTTATACATAGCTTGTGCTACTTGATTCTTACCTTGAGTATAAGCATTTGCTGCTCCACTAAATGTTCCACCGAGTGTAGCTCCAGCTAATCCAGCATTAATTAAGCGTCTTCTAACATCTTCATCGCTATACACCTTATCTGAACCTAGAGCAACAGCAGTCATTTGAGTGCTTTCTTGTAGTACTTCAGTAAGACCTTCTCTAGTCATACCTTTAGCAACTGCCTTTCCAAAATTTCCAAAAGAAAATTTAGCAAAATCATCTGCCATAAATCTAGAGAACTTAGCCATCTCGCCTTTTAAAGATTTAGCTAATCTTTTCTCTGCTTCTTTAGCTGTTATAGTTATACCTTGTTTATTATAAAACTTTACTACTGCTTGTAATGCTTTTCGTTTACCAGCTTCTGTAAATAATTCTACAGGTTGTATAAGACCTCTTGCACCAAATCTTTCTAAGACAGTTTGTATTACACCAGATACATTTGATACAACAAATTGTTCAACACCTTTTGGTCCTTCCATTTCATTCCAAGTATGACCAGCGAATACAACAGATAAAGGAATACCAGCAATAGCACCTGCAGCTACTGGTCCAGTAAACGCTGCAATAGGAACAGCAGCAGCTAACGAAGCAAAACCACCTATTAAATAAGGTGCAGACATAGCAGCATTGTTTGCTACATAAACAAAGCCATCTAATACAGAGTCAACATCATCATACTCTAATATTAAATCATTTTCTCTAGCTATTAAATTCCTAGCATTTTGAACACCTTCTACTCCAAGACCTTTGATCATTTCGTTTTCAGTGATCTCACCAATAGCATCTAAGTAACCATAGAATCCTTCTTTAACTCCTTGCCATCCGACAAAGAAAGCATCACCTGTAGAGTCAAAGAATCCTGTAGGCTTATTATCTATTGTTTTATCGTGATCTCTAAATTGAACTCCTGAATGAATAGCTGGATCAAACTCTGTTTCATTTAAAGCAGTACCTTTAAATACTAAAGGTGTACTAGGATTATCTATAACTGCTTGATACTTTCTAGCTATCTCTGAATAAGGAGTATCAGGTAGATTGCCCATAGCTGCATTAATTAATTCAGCTTCATTTTTAATCTTTATATTTGCATCAGAAGTAAACTTATCAACTCTAGCAATTCCATGACGATATAATTCTTTGACTAGGTCTTGACCTCTATCATTAGTAAAGTCTACTAGCTCTCTGTTATAAACATCTTTTTCAGCTGTGTAATTAGGTTTGAAATTACCTTTCTTAATAATCTCAGCTATTGTTTTTGTATCTACATTACCTAATGACTCTCCTCTTTTATATACATATTCTCCGTTATCATCTACATATACACTATCTTTTTCAAAGGCATCAAATCCTTTTATTCTATATGATTTACCTCTAGCCTTTGGATCATCGCTTAATGTATCTCCATCAACGAAATACAAGTTCTTACCTTCTCTATCTTGAATTATAGGTAAAGCCATTGTTTACTCCTCGCTATATTTTTGTAATATTTGAGCTGCATATTTAATATTTTGATCTACATTTGGATTTCCTTCTATGATCATCTTAACCCAATTCATAAAAGGATTATAGCCTGTTACCTTTAAGTTTGCAAATACTCGTAGTTTAGGGTCTTGCTCTTGTCCAGTAAGAACTGCATTTGTATACTTACCCCATGCTCCTTTAAACATTTCTATCATGCTGTTAAAGTTAATAGCACTATCGCCTTTCATAGTGTCAGCATACTTAAGTAATTTTTGAGCCATATCTACTTGATTTTCAGGTGGCATACCTTCAAATTCTTCTACTCCTAAAGCACCTCCAGTTTGTAAATTAACTGTTTGTGCAAAGAAATAACTATCTATTGCTTCTACTTTAGGTTCAGTATTAGGGTCTCTACCTTCTCCTAACCATGCCTTATAATCTTTATAGTATTGAGTCATAGCTCTTTCCATAGCTTGCTCTACAACTTTTTGATTTTCAGCTGTTCGAATATTAGGATATCGCTTTGCAAGCTTAGCATAAGCAGCATTAGCTGCCCTTGCTACTCTTTGATCTTGTCCTGGTGGAATTTGTTTATCTGTATCGTCAATGAGATTATTAAGTTGACTTCTTAAATTTTCAGATATAGTATTGAATCTATCAATAATCTTATTAGGATTATCAACTTCATCTCTATAAGGTCTTACTCTATGTAGTATTTCTGGTAATGAAGCTAATGTAAATTTTGTTTTACCATCATCACCTTTTACTTTAACTCGATAACGAATAGAGCCATCTCCCATTTCATATCCAGTTATTTTTTCTCCAAACTTTTTATCATACAATTCTGTAGCTAATACTTTTTTAATACCTCCAGTACCTATAGGCTCTAGGTCATCATAGTCTAGTGTATCTAAAAACTTAGCAATAGATTTAGACTTAAATTGTTT
>Ga0209503_10000092_pt1 | contig 60903 bp, 88 predicted proteins | sample SouAtlMetagenome_2_FD_187448 | JGI IMG/M metagenome (GOLD analysis project Ga0209503, IMG submission 187448) | Marine eukaryotic phytoplankton communities from Atlantic Ocean - South Atlantic ANT15 Metagenome (SPAdes) (version 2) | ecosystem: Environmental > Aquatic > Marine > Oceanic | place...
GGTATATTCTTATTGTTATTCGTACTAATATTTACAATAATATGCGCTATCGTAGAAGATTGTGCTAATAATAAACTAAGAAGAGACTTTCCACCGCGTTATCACTTTCGTAAAAGAAGAATATCTATAAGCAAATGAGTAGCCTTCAGGGTAGCACTGTAATGGTGCTATCCGAAAGGACACTCCTGTCCTAATCTGCTATGAAAAGGAGTTATATCATGGCATCAACTACAACTATCATCCGTGACGTAATTGTCAACTATGCAAAAGTCTATGAAGCGGAGAAGAAACCCTTCGACAATTCAGAGAATCCTGCAAAACAATTCGATATTCAACTTGAATTCGATAAGTCACGGGTAAAAGAGATGGCACAATTCGGCAATCCAAGACCATTGCCTAATGGTAATCTCGCAATCAACATCAACCGTAACGAAATAAACCGTCAAGGTAAGAAACAATCAATACGTGTTGTTGATTCCAATAAAGAACCGTTCACCAAACCTATCGGTAACGGATCTACAGCCAGCCTTATAGTACTAACTTACGATGCACCAATGGCTAAAGTAGAAGCCAATCCAAAGCGTAAGACCGTACTAATGGCTGTACAAGTACTCAATCATGTTGAGTACACCCCAGAATCTAGTGTTGACTTTGATGTTGTAGAAAGTACCTCTACTGCAACACAACAAAACATAGACTTCTAATTAACCTAGAGGGGTAGCTAATACTGGCTACCTCTCATCTCTTCATCACAAGGAAGGAACATACAATGAATACCTTTGAAATCAAGCTAGCTACTAATAAAAGCACTGGTATGCTACCTACAGCACAACATGCTGCCGCTAAACGTCAATTAAATAAATTCCTTCATGCAATGCCTGTAGGTACAGAAGCTTATATCGCTGGAGGTGCGCCTAGAGACTGGCATCATGGATGGGGATGTCGTGACGTTGATATATTCTTCTATGTCCCACTCGATGCCTTAACACAAGCAACTCAACACCTCTCTAAATACCAACTGATAGGTGAAGCATACGGAACTGACTATTCCTACGGTTGTGGTGAACAAGGCATTAACGCTATATATGAATACCCAATCCATCAAGGTAGCCTACGTTATCGTAAAGTGCAGCTCATATGGCTACGTAAACGTCCACTGGATGTAATACGTAACTTCCCAATCAACATGTCACATATCTGGATGGATCGTAAAGGCAGAATAACTTGTGACTGGCACTACCAAATGGGCTACAATAAACAAGTCATGAGACCCGCTAACGATACTCAATACGTATACCCATATCTTGAAAAGATACTGCCAAGATACTCTAACTATGCCTTTGTACCGATGAACTGGAATGACCCAACCGACCCTATTGAAGAGGAACAAAACTAACATGGAAATAATCTTAGGTGCAATCTTTGTTCTAGTAGTAATAATACGTATGATATACTACTGGGATAAAACATAATCTTGCTTATTAAATAGAAAGGAAACAGCAATGATTGTAAGTCACAATGATACTCGTCTTAACGAGCCAGTAACTGTAGGCTACAAGCGTACGGATTACTATGCAGTTGATATTCAAATTAACTTTAAGTCAACTGTGCTTAATGATGCTTCGTACTATATAAATAGTTACGAGTATAGCATGATTGAGTTAACTACTACTGACAAAGAAGCAATTATCTTTGCAGCAGAGTTAAAAGAATACCTCAATGGTGACACACCTAAGTGTCTCATAGATGGTGATGAACATGACTTTAATATCATTATAGACAAAGACGGACTAACGTTATCCGTTGAGTATACAGCAAATGATGCTCTTATAGGAGTAGATCCTGAAGATGGCGAGAGTCATATAGAAGTCTTATAAAACGCCCTTATAGGGGGAGCTAAATACTACTAATAATATCCTTTAAGGTTCCCCTTAAGTTACCCACTCAGAAAGGAGTAGTCATGGACGGACAAGTAGCAGCGTTCTATTTAGTATACTCAGAACAAGAGTATAAAGGAGAATACCACCTATACATCAGAGGTTTATTCTTGAGATACAATAAAGCCTTTGATGCCGCTATAAGGCTCACTAAGCGAGAGCCTTTTGAAGAGTCTGAACAACCAGACTATGAAATAATAAGCGAGAAACGAGACGAAATACGACTACGAAATAATCGTTACTACGTTGAAGGTGAATATGATGACTATGAAGAAATAGTCGTAGCCAAACTTCATGTACAATAGAAAGGACTACACTATGCGTAAGTATGGACACGGAAGTGACTACCAACAAAGAGTGCCTAGCATGTATGCTTTTTACTCTCGTGAAATACAAGAAGCGTATGATAAAGATGATTGGGAACGAGCCAGCTATCTTATATCAGATGCACCAAAAGATATCTATCAAGCATTAGAGCGTAATGGCTTTATAGAGCAATCAATAGAGGCCTCTAGAAAACTAGTAGCTGATCCAAGTAAAACTGAGTTCTGGGAGCAAGTAACTAGAGCAGTTATAGTATCGCTACAAGACAGAAGGCTACTCAAAGTCTGGCCTTGCATAACTGAAATCCCTTACATAGCAACAGAAGTGAGAGAGACCTATGAACCAACCGAATAAAGTAATGCTACATATTGAACGCGAAGGGCAACTGCTAGCTTATCTTGGTGTCTATGAAACACTAGAAGACGCAAAGAAAGCAGCACTGAGCGTAGAAATGCTGTATGAAGGCTGTGAAGTAGTAGCTTTCTTACACGACAGAACTTATATGTTGACAGACGACTGGGAAGACATCACAGAGGACTACAATGCAGAACAACCAGACTGGCAACAAGAGTGGGAAGACTTTGGAGAGGTATACGATGACGAACCCAATTATATATAAGTGGATTTCAGCCTGCGTAATATCAGCTACGCCTGCAGAAATCAATATAGAAAAACATGAAGTCCACGAACACTTATCTGGTTGTCATATGGCAGTCACACTTCGTGGATTTGATAACTTAAACCAGCAATGTTATTGCATAGAAAGGACTGAAGATGTTAGTACAAACTAATGACGAAGTATACCCAAACATGGACAAGCTAGAAGCAGCTGGGCTAATACCTCACTGGGTAGCTGATTATGTCTTAACAGATAATAAAACAGCTGACTTAAAGAAACACCTAGCAGACTGTTACACATTCGGTTTATACGAAATGGGTGGTGAGGTACTCGAAGATGGTACTTATAGGTATCCAGGAGATGAAGACTTACCTTGGATAATAAAGATGACTACACCTGATGGTATACTCTACCAGTACCTGTACGGCATTGTAGCTATCCCAACCGAAGAAGGTTACTTTGTAACAAGGATGGACTAATGAAAGCAACATTCGTTAAAGACAAAACAAAATCTCTTCTATACGAGGTAAGAACACTAGAGAAACACTTAAAACGAAGAGGTTATACTGATATAAAGTTAGACTCTCACGATAATAACTTTGTCACATTTGAGTTCAAAGAAAGGACTGACTAATGGCAATAATCAAACATAACGAAAACGGTTTATACCTCTCTGACAATTGGTACATAGCAGATGTACATAATGCAGCAGAAAACATGGGTATAACAGTAACTGATAGCGAAGCAGAGGACATACTGATAGCTATCGCAGAGTCTTTTGATGCCAATATTGGTATTAATTGGGAAGTGTTTTATTATCACCTTGAAGATTATAGAAAGGATTAATAATGCTGAAGCGAATACACATTAACCAACACGTTATCAGAGCCAACCACAAGAATAACGAGCAAAACCCCGTTATCACTGTGAAGTCTGGCAAAACAAATAACTATGCACACGAAGTGCAAGTTAAGGGACCATGTAAAGTAATATACAGTCCCGATAAGCCTCTATCCTGCGGAGCTAAAGTATGGATAGAGACATATTCACCAGTAGACCTTATAGAAAGGAAAGCGTAATGCCTAGAACAGTAATACCTCATGACGTAATCGTAGAACTCAGAGCCGCACCAAGCAGTGCAGATAACATTTGTTATTTCACTAACAGTGCAGCTTGGGTTTATAACAAGTTCAACGGCTTAGTAAAGCTTGTTGTGTTAGACAGTCCTAGTATGACTAATAATGTCATTTACTATGACAAATACAGCAAGCATTATGAGACACATAAGAACCGTATCTTGAAACTAGCTAACAATGACTAGTAGACACGAACTTTTCATGAAAGAAAGGATGAAGATGGAACAAGAAAAGTGGAATGCAGTAAGTCCTAAACATTACAAGGAGATACTGCCTGGATACTCTTACATGAAGATTATGAAGTACTTGCTGCGCACAATTGAAGGCGTAGAAGCACACTTGATAGGTCAAATGTGTAAGTATATCTTTCGTTATGGTAAGAAGGACGATAAAACTCAAGAGCTAGGCAAGGTATTCTGGTACACTGCATGGCTAATGTTAGATCAAGGTGCAGATCCTAAAGCACTTAGATCAACGCTTGAAGAAGCTATCGAGGATCAACATGACCAGAACGTATGAAATAAAATGCCAAGGCTGGGTGACTGACATTGTGTTGGTCACTGCCGCCGATAAAGCAGAAGCAGCTGAAATGGCTACACGAGAGTTTAAAGCTATGAAGGGTGCTACTGGAGTTAGAACAATAAAAATCGAGGAGATAAATAATGATTGATGATAAAAGAACTGTAATTGTACGTGATGTAGAACTGTATTGGGCTAAGTTAGATAAGCCTGTAGACCCATTCGGAACTAAGCAATGGGAAGTTCAATGTCGTGTGCATGACAAAGACGTTGCTGATAACCTTAAGAAAGATATGTTTCTTAATGTAAAATCAGAAGAAGAAGATGGTGTTAAATACTGGAAGTTTAACGCCACAAGAAAGCTTTATAAGGCAGGTCAAGATAGCTTACCAGAGCATGAGCGTGAACAGAATAGTCCACCTGAAGTTGTAAATGGTAATCGAGAGCCTATTACTTCTATGATAGGTAATGGTAGTAAAGGTAATCTAAAGCTATTTCAAGCGCCTTACGACTTTAAAGGTAAGAAAGGTGTTTCAACAGTTCTTACTGCAATACAAGTAACAGATCTTAAAATCTACGAACAAAATACTGGCGTAGACTTTGATGTTGTCGAGGATAATATCCCTGCAGCAGCTAACGCTGACTTCTAATGGGAGATATCATAGATATTACTTCTAAACTTGAACAAAAAGTTAATGTAGAATTAGAGAAAGAACATGGTCAACGATTGCTTGAGTCTGCAATTGTTAGCTTCTGGGAAATAATAGGTGGAATGGAATTGCAAAATAAAACCGATGATTTCACTTACCATATGTTCTTTCTTAGTTTTGCTGATGTTTGTTTCACTCATTTAGAAGAAGGTAACATAGAAGTCTTTGAAGATGGTAATGTAGGTGTTAACACTCAACTTAAGGAGGCTTTAATTGATGGAATTAAAAGCATTACGGAAGACATTGCAACCAACGATAATAGCACTGACGGAAGCAATTGATTATTACTCAGAGCAAAACATTAGAGTTGGGAAAGGAGGAAAACACTATACTAAGCTTGTTAAAGTAATGGAAGACATTAAACTTTATATACTAGAAAATGAAAGGACTAGTGATGAAGAATTACGTGTATCTAGCAGGTCCAATGGAAGACTGCACGAAGGAACATATGATTGGGTGGAGGAGTTACACACAGAAGACGCTCGAAACCATGGATATCATGGCGCTTGACCCAACAAGGAGAGTAAGTTTTCATGACGAATTATATCTTGGAGAGTGTCACACGCCTGTACAATCAGTGTGCAGACGCATATTCAAAATGGACATGCAAGATATCGCTAACAGTACAGTGGTTCTTGCTGACGTACGCAGAGACAGTGGGCGTGGCACTGGTACTGCTATGGAGCTTATGTTTGCTCACATGAAAAATAAAGTAATAATACTATGGGCTGGATTAGAAGATAACATACATCCATTCTACGAAAGTATTTATACTGAAAAATATTTTAGCCTCGATAATTGTATTGATGCAGTAACTAACTACTACTAGAAAGGAAAAACCATGAAAGAATGGTTCTTAGTAATAAGTATGTGGGGACATACTGGAGAGGAGTGGCAATACATAGGTAATCAAGTAGTGCTTGACCAAGTAATGACACAATCTCAATGTGAATATATGGTTGAAGCAGAACGTTGGACACCCTTCTACGATAATGAGTATTATAAAATGGTAATACAATGTTATCCAAAAGAGTGTCAAGGAAAAGAAAGCTGTAATTAAAAGAAAGGAATTACTATGCCTTATATTGATAAAGAAGCTAGAAAGAAATTTATGTTTATTGAGAGTGAATTAGAGAATCTTAATAAATATGATGTATTAACTGCAGGCGAATTACAGTATATAATTGCGTTTGCAATTAAGTGTATGCGGCCTGAACGCTACCAGCATATGAATGATATCATGGGTGCTTTAGCAGGTGCGCAGATGGAATTCTATAGACGTCAAGTAGCACCTTATGAGGATATGAAAATAGAAAGCAACGGCGATGTCTACTGAACGTTGTCCTCATAAAGACTCACTCGGTAGACAGTGTATACAACACAGATTTAAAGGTAAATCACACTTTTGTGGTGTGGAGGAAGGAGAGTTATGTGCGCACTTGGCTACAGACTTTATTTATGAAGATAGAAAATCAAATGAAACAAAACTATGGATCGAAAGACACCACGCCTAATTACTTGGGTGGTGTCAGGTCTGAATTAAAATGTGTCAGATGTGGACAAGCTTTTTCTGCAGGACCGTTTGACACTGAAGCCTCAACTTTTGTTTGTCCAACTTGTGACAACGGAAAGGATGATTAATGAAATTAGTATTCGATATCGAGACGGATGGCATTGATGCCACCAAAGTCTGGTGTATCGTAGCTCAAGATGTAGAAACAAAGAAGATTTATAAGTGGAGGCCTGATGATATACAATCAGGTCTTAACTTTCTGCTTAATGCAGATTCACTTATTGGTCACAACATCATTGGATATGATTTAGCTGTGCTAACAAAACTATATGATGTAGACTTCTACAATAAGAAACTCTACGACACTTGGTTAATGAGTCAAGTGTTAGGCTACAAGCGTAAACACAAACATGGTCTAGGCGGTTGGGGTGAACACCTCGGTTACAGTAAACTAGAGTTCAATAACTTCTCTGAGTTTACTGAAGATATGCTTACCTATTGTGTAAGAGATGTAGAGTTAAATACACGAGTCTACGAAATACTTATGAAAGAATTTGCAGATCAATCAGCTACTAAGCCTTTGATTTCTAATGGCTTACGTGCTGAACATGATGCTGCAATATTCGAAGCGCGAGTAAGACTTAATGGTTGGCTCTTTGATGTTGACGCAGCTAACACGCTGCATACAAAGATGTGTAAAGAGCTAGAGGCTATTGAATCACGTATACATCCACAGCTACCTGAAATGACTATATGGGTAGACAAACAACCTAAAACAGCTAAGTACACTAAGAAAGGCGACTTCACAGCTGTTACTCGTAGGTTACTGACTGAATTCTTAGGTCATGAACCTGAAGTAGATAACTGGAATCCTAAACAAGAGTTCCAGCGTAGCTACCAAACCCAAGTTACTCTAGGCAACATGGAAGAAGTTAAAGAGTATCTATATACTATAGGATGGAAGCCTGATGATTGGAACTATAAGAAAGTGGGCTATGAATTCCATAAAACAAGCCCGAAACTCACAACAACGAGCCTTACTCTACTCGGAGATATTGGACGAGACATTGACCGATACTATACAACCAGATCGAGAAGGTCTATACTCGAAGGCTGGCTTAAAGAGGTTAAGGGCAACAGGCTACATGGAAGAATGTGGGTTATCGGTACGCCTACCTTCAGATCCAGACATGAAGTCATAACTAACTTACCTAGTATTGAAGCTGCATGGGGTAAAGAGATGCGTAGTCTCTTTATCTGTGAAGAAGGCTATCGAGTAGTTGGTGCTGACTCAGCTGGTAATCAGATGAGAGCGTTGTGCCATTATATAGGCGATGATAAGTTCACTAAGGAGGTAACAGATGGTGACATCCACAGTTATAATGCAAGTATTCTTGGGAGTAGCCGTGGTGATGCTAAGCGTTGGCTATATGCCTACCTCTTTGGCGGTGGTGGCCGTAAGCTTGGTACTATTCTCACTGGTAAACCTGATGATAAAGCTGGTAATGCAAGTAAACAGAAGTATCAATCAGCAATCCCCGGACTAGGGAAAGTCAAGGCTAAGCTTGACCATATCTTTCAACAGACTAAGAATGGATATGGTGATGCATTCATACCAGCATTAGACGGACGTAGAGTTTATGTCGGTAGTGCGCATCAATCACTTAACTATCTGCTGCAATCAGCTGAAGCTATTACTTGTAAAGCAGCTATAAGCTATGCAATGCAGCAAATCGCTTACGAAAACTTAGATGCTTATCCAGTTATCTTTTACCATGATGAGATGGCTTGGGTTGCTAAAGAATCTGATGCAGAACGAGTTAAGGAGATCTGTATCGAGTCATTTAGAGAAGCACCTAAACAATTTAATGTACAGTGTATGGATGGCGATGGTGTCATCGGTAGCTGTTACGCAGACGTTCATTAGAAAGGAACTGTTATGGGTAGAATGAAAGCATTAATTATGGATATGGAAGATCAATTCTGGGGTGAGTGTTCAGACATAATAAGTGGATGCGAACAACTAGAAGACTTTATATCTGAAGTATCCGAACATAGACACCTATTACCATTGCATGGTGATAACGAGTTCATTGAAGTAATAACAGAAGCTTGGCACGACTATTGGCAAGAGAAAGGACACGCATAATGTTAGCTATAGTTGATGTTGACAGCTGCATATATCAAGCAGCATGGCAGCAAGAAACCGTAGAAGAAGCTTTAGATAATTACAAAGCAATTCTACATAAGAACTGGATAGACCCTCTTTGGGCTGACGAAACAGTAATGTATTGTGCTGGCAAAGATAACTTTCGTTATAAACTTTGTCCACAGTATAAAGCTAATCGTAAAGAACCACATAAAGATGCTAGTCTTTTCAAGCCCTTAACAGAATATATTGTTGAGAAAGGCTTGGCTATACCTTCACATGGTATGGAAGCTGACGACATGGTTCGTATAAAGGCTATCGAGTGTGCTAACGAAGGAAAAGAATACATCGTAGTACACATAGATAAAGACCTTGATTGTATTGTAGGGCAACACTATAACCCTCGCAGAGCAGAGTTCTATGAAATCAATGAAGACACTGCTGATCTTAAGTATTGGCTTCAAATGCTGCAAGGAGATCCTACAGACAATTTGCCGGGGCTACCTAAGATTGGCCCTAAGAAGGCAGAAAAGATGTTACATGGTGTTCCTATGGAACGTAGAAAGAAACGAGTCATTGCAGCGTATCGAGCTAAATATGGCATAGTTAATTGGAAGGAGAAGTTATTAGAAACTGCTAATGGTATTCATATACTACGCAGTGCTGACGACTTCTTTAAGGTGTAATATGCAAGACCATCAACGCTATGAAGACGTAATAATCACTGATGTTTCTACTGTAGACAACGGTGGTTGGGTAGGTCTCACTACAGAAGAACACGGTGAAATCAGGTGTAAGTCTAACTTACGTACTAAACTTAAGCTAAAGAAAGGATGGGAAGGCGATCTGACTGTATGGGTCAACCCCAACGGTGGCACTGTATGCGTTGCCTTTGATCAGAAAGCTTGGAAGCATACGGGCGCTATGGCACAACCACATGGTCAATGGGAATTGACTGCTGGTGTAACTGAACTACACCCTTATGAGAAAGAGGGGTTCGTCTATCGAATTACTGAAATCTCTACTGGTAAAATGTATATCGGTAAAAAGTCTTACTGGAATTACAGCAAAGGTAAACGCGTACGCCAATCTAATTGGAAGGTATATGGCTCTTCAGGCGTAGATACTGCTGAGAAAGTCTCAGACAATCCTGAAGCCTTCGAATACGAAATACTTTGTGAAGCACCTGACAAATCTGCTCTGAACTATATGGAGATATATTACCAAATAAAGTTCGAAGCGTTAACATCAGTTGACAAACAAGGTGAAAAGCTTTATTACAACAAAACACTTGGTAGTGAGAAATGGATGCTCACCCAATCATTTATCGAGGAGTACAATGAAACAGCGTAATCCATATTACAATTCTATTCCGACACAACAAGTAATCAATGGAAAGAAATCAGAGCCTGATATAGCAGATTATGATGAGTATATAGTTGATTACTTAGTAAGCAAAGAAGAGAGACGTAAAAACGTTACTAAACAAAGTAAAACAAGGCAACGGAAGAGGAATAATCGTTATGCCAAAGAAGAACGAATATACGGAGAGTAAAGAGATAGGTAAAACTAACTGTCCGGCTTGTCCTAGCAGCGATGGCTTTACTATCTATGATGATGGACATGGTTATTGTTTTGTATGTAACCATTATGAAAAAGAAATAGGAAAGGAAGAGGAAATGCCTCTAGATAACACTAGTTTAGAATTATTTGAAGCTAATTTAGGTGATCATCGTGGTGTTGAAGAACGCCGCATTACTAAAACAATAGCTGAACACTACGGTGTTCGAGTTAATTATGATAGTAATCGTAATATCACTGCGTACAATTATCCTTACTATAAAGATAATTCGTTAGTCGCCTATAAAATAAGAACATTACCTAAACAATTCAAAACAGTAGGAGACTTTAAAGATGTCTGGCCATTTGGTTGCATTAGTTTTAATGCAGGAGGCAAACGCCTCGTCATCACGGAAGGCGAGTTCGATGCGATGGCGATCGCGCAAGCGTCTCTTGATCACTATAACAAAATATATCCTGTTATCTCAGTGGCAAGCTCTTCTAACCTTAAAAGCCTTCTTCACGCTCGGACATGGATCAGATCATTTGAAGAAGTAGTACTGTTTTTCGATAACGATAGTGCTGGTAAGAAAGCTATTAAAGAAGCAGCTAATATTATCGGTATAGACAAAGTAAAAATAGCTAGTAGTGCTGCAAAAGATCCTTGTGAGTTATACGTAGCCACAGGCAAAGATGGTGTTATGCGTGCTGTATGGGATGCACAACCTTATAGCCCTGCTGGTATAGTAGTAGGCCATGAGCCTGTGTGGGAGCAATACCTTGCTAGACGTGATACTGAGTCTGTTGCTTACCCTGATTGTCTTCGTGGTATTAACGATAAGACCAACGGTATGCGATTCGGTGAGATTACATTGTTTACTAGCGGTACTGGTAGCGGTAAGTCTACTGTTATTAAAGAAATTGTTTTAGACTTATTAGAAAAGTCTGAAGACAAAGTAGGTATGATATCACTTGAAGAAAGCATTGGTGATACTGCAGAAAAGTTTATTCAGATGAAATTACAACGTAACCTTCAGGAACATGATGTACCTCTTGAAGAACAAGAGGAGGCTAGTCGTGCTGTATTTGGTTCAGAAAAGCTTGTTCTACTTGATCATCAAGGTTCTGTTGGCGATGAATCGCTTATTGATAAGATCGAGTATATGGCTCTTATGGGATGTAAATATCTTATCCTCGACCATATCACCATTGCCGTATCGGAAGGTGCTGAAGGGTATACTGGTAACGAAGCCATTGATAAAGTTATGTCTGATCTTCTCAAGATTACTAAAAAGCATAACATCTGGCTCGGTGTTATTAGTCATCTTCGAAAAGTTCAAACAGGTGGAACTACCTTTGAACAAGGTAAGCTTCCTAGTCTGGATGATATCAAGGGATCAGGCTCTATTAAACAAATCTCTTTCGATATCATTGGCTTTGCCAGAGATTTGGCGAATGAAGATGATGCCACACGAAACACTATATGCTTTGTGGTACTTAAGAGCCGATTTACGGGCAAGACAGGACCAGCTGGCCATGCGCGATACAGCATTGATACTTCAAGACTTACTTACCACAATGAAAGTGAAATAGACTTTGAGGTGGTGGCATGAGTGAAACAGCTTTGTATCATCAAATAGGTTTGTTACAACAAGAATTAGATTGGTGTAGACAAGCCTTAGAAAACACCACAGCTGATCGTAATAAATATCGTAGTCAAGCTCTTATGAGAGCTAATAAGATAGAGGAATTACAAAATGAATTACAAAAAGTCTATCAGAAGAAAGGCAATTAAAATTCAAAACGCAGACTCAAAAGGCGGTGGTAAAATACGCCCTATGGCCCAAGCCATCGCTGCAGTGGAGAAAGAAAATGCTAACGAAGGAAGCTAAATATGATGACTTATATATGGACATTGCTAAACGTGTTTCTGAGATGTCTTACGATATTGACACACAAGTTGGAGCAGTCATTGTTAAGGATGGTAACATTATTTCAATGGGCTGGAACGGAACTCCAGCTGGGTTTCCTAATGAATGTAAACATCCTGAAACTGGTTCCACTTTATCTTATGTTATACATGCTGAAGCTAATGCTATTTGTAAACTATCACGCGATGGTGGCAACGGACTTAATGCCACCCTCTACACTACGCTCGCGCCTTGTATGGAGTGTACTAAACTTATATTACAGGCTGGCATCAAAGAAGTTGTGGTTGATAGGGCAGATGAGCGGTACATGGACTCGTATAAGATACTTAAAGAGAAAGGCATAATAAGACAATGCAAATCTATTATGGAGAAATAGAAGAGCTACCTGATTATGTAGCTTGGGTTCGTTGTGAACCTGAAGACTTAGACAAATTAAAAGAAGTTTTCGATGTCAAAAATTATTACTTTACTGTCGGAGTTAAACCAAATTATAATCCAGGTACGTGTGATACTCGTACTCTATATAACCCTCCTGCTCCTACTTGGGGCGTAGACGTTTGGAAAAGAGAAACAGATGGAAGACTTGAAGGACTATCTTCTGACTAAAATTCGTGGGGATGACTTAGGAGTTAAACCCAGACGTAACTTACAACTTATGCGTATGATAGACACTGATGGTGTTGATATGTTAGACTTCTTAATTGAAGATATGATTACATACGCAAGAAAAACTATACAACGCTGTTTTAAGCGTAGTAAAACAGAAGGCGAAACAGCTATTACCCAAGCTTCAATGGCAATTGGTAAACATATCATTGAAAATTGGGATGCCGATAACGTTAACTTTAGAGATCATGTTCGTGTTGGTGATTTAATTATTGAAAGCTTTGTTATGTGTGGTTATCTTACTATCTCAGTAGGGCATATGAAGAGCCGTAAGCCAGTAACTATCCATGCTACCGCTAAATGGGGCGATATGGAAGTAGTTGCTGGCAAAACTACCTGTATGACTGCTGATATTATTAAGCCAATCACTACTTTAATACAAGCCAATGATAAAAGTGTTATTAAAACATGGGATAAATCTAAAGAGAAAAAGTTTATTAACTACCTTAATCAACCATTTGTTAAGGCTATAGATAAATTACAAGCGACTCGTTGGTTAGTTAATCCTGATGTGCATGCAGCTATTATGCAACAATGGGATTCTTTTATTAGTAATAAAGAATATACAGGCGAGGATAAAAAGGAGAATGAAAAGTTATATCAACGACAAGCTTCTAAAAATAGAGAAGTCAAAGAGGTCATGGCTATTGCAGCTAAGTGGCTGCATACTGAGTTCAGTTTCTATCTTGACGCTGACTACCGTGGTAGGCTGTACTATTCCGAACCTTTCTTTAACTTTCAAGGTTCCGATATCGCACGAGGACAATTGATGTTTGCTAAAGGACGTTTGTTTGATAGCACTGCTAGCTTTTGGTTAGGCGTACATACTGCATGCGCTTATAATCAGTCTTACAGTATCGATGAAATACCTGACTGGGTGACTACTGATTATCGTAAAGCTTTAGAAAACGAAGAACTAGACACTATTTCAGTAGACAAGATGACTCTAGAAGACAGAGCTATGTGGACGCAACAAAACATAGACAGCATAGTAGAGTTTGGTGAGCGTAAAGTGTTTATGCACGAAGCAGAAAAACCTATCTCATTCTTAGCTTGCTGTATTGAGTGGTACAAGTATTCTCAATGTGAAAGTAACTTCTATACTCACCTACCTATTCCTATTGATGGGGCTAACAATGGCTGGCAGCACCTAGGAGCCATGTCTAGGGACACGCTGACAGGCCGTCTAGTAGGTTTGATACCTACCCCTATCCAAAACGACTTCTACGTACAGGTGGCCAAGAGATTGTGCCAGAGGATGCCTGAATGGTTTGAAGAAAGGCAAATGCCTATGAAGCATATTCGTAAAGGCATAGCTAAACGCGGAGCTATGACACGAGCTTACAGCTGTGGACAAAAGAAAATGTCTGAGTCTATGTACAGTGATTGTTATCAGTTCGGATATACTGAAGAGTATAATATAAACACTTGGGATTGTGATGAGCTTAGTAATCAAGTTATCCGGGCTATTCAAGAAGTTTGTCCGGGGCCACTAGATACTATGCGTTATCTTCAGCGACTAGCTGACCAAGAAATAACTAACTGGATGAGTACTTACGGCACTGATAGAGGAAAAGGAATCGAATGGACAACTCCTTCAGGTTTCCCTGTAATATACGAGTGTTATCGTACACGGCCCGTTAAAGTAGATTGTTACGGGTTTAATACACCTACAGGTGAGATACGCTTTAAGCACGTTATTAGAGAGAAAACAGATATCCCTGACAGGCGTGGGTTTATGTGTGGTATCAGCCCTAACTTCGTACATAGCATGGATGCCAGTCATATGGCATTAGTGGTTGCTAGTTGGGATCACGCTTTTGGCGCAGTTCATGATTCCTTTAGCACCCACGCGTGTGACGTTGAAGAGCTTATGGTATCAACAAGAGAAAAGTTTGTAGAAATATACGACAAAGAAAACTTTTATAATAGCATACCATTTGGTTATGGTTATATGGGTGATGTACCTAGCATTGGCACGTTATCTATTACTGATGTAAAGGAGTCTGATTATTTCTTCTGTTAAAAATAAAATACCCCACAAGGTTTCCATATAGGATTCCCTGTGGGGTATTTTTATTTATAGTCTTGCTGATTTACGCAGTCTGCCTGCTTCTCTTTTAGCATCTTTCTCTGACATGTTTTCAAATAACATAAAGTTTTGTACATTTTTATCATACATTAAATCATACATTGTTTCATTCAATTGTTCTGTTCCAGCCAATGCTGGGTCTAAACCAAATGTTTCGATAACTTCTGTATCTGAAAATTTAACGCCTTGCTGTGCAAAAATATTTGAATCATTTACTTTTTTCATAATAACTCCTCTAATTATATGTATACAAGCGTAATTTTCTATACTCTTTTGCAGCTTGATATTTATTAACTTCAGAAGCTTTAATCCAATTTTTTAAATTAGTTTCTAATGCGTCTGCATTCATAGCTAATTGTAAAAGCTTTCTTAATGTACGACCATTTAAAGAACCTCCACCTTCAGGGTTCCAACTGCTTTCAGTGCTTCTTAATATCTGCATTATAGCTTGATCATTTTTAGTATCATATGCAGGAAGTGATACTTTTAGTCCGTCTTCATTTACGTATGTAGTTGTTCCTGATCTTACTCGATTATAAACTTCTAATAACCGACTATGTAAAGCTCTAAAGTTACCTTCTACTCCAACCGGATATTGTTTATTAGGATTAATGTTCTTTAAAACTTCATTCTTTTGTTTTACAAAGCCGTTTAAAACTGCTTTAGCAACAGAATAACGTTCATTTACTTTTACAAATTGACTATTAATAGCGCGATGATAATCCGATACTGAAGTAGCATCAGTAATAATAGCGTCATGTACAGGTATTAAATACGCTGGCCCTTTGGCTGGGCTAGTTGTAACTTGATCAGTAGGTCTGTTTGTTTGACGATCAATGATATTAGACTGTCTACGAAGCGTTTTACCCATTCGTCCTTGATTTACTTCTAAAATTGTTTCTGCCATAATAGCAGCGTCAATTTGTTGGATAGGGAGAACAGGTAATTGATTTGAAACTTCTTGTCCAAAGCCTGTTATTGTTTGAAGAGTAAATTTTTTAGCTCCAGGCTCTAATACTTTTTTTCTTTGTCGTTGTCTTGCACTGCCTGTTTCTCTTCTTTCAGTTAAATCAAGTTCAACTGGACCTCTAGCGGTTTGAACAGTAATTGATTGGCCTGTTTTAACATACTCACTAGACCCCATAAAAATAGTATTACCTAACGGACCTAACATTTCAGGCACAACACCTAGCATTGACCATATTTTGCCAGTACGCTTTAATAACGCTTGATGTTTTAAATCAAGTGTTTCTTTTAATGTTGCTGCAATAATATTATTAAGATCATCAATCCTTTCATCACGATCATAGTCTTGATCATCTTGAAAGTAATCTGCATACTCAGAGTTATCAATAATTTGTCTTGCAGTTTCCATGTTATAAATTATAGCTCTTCCATAAGACACTTCCATCATAGGTTGTTTCGCTATGTCTTTAATTAAAGTTCTTTGTTGAGAAGGGCTAAGCGTGTTTGTAACTGTTTTACTAAATGCTTTCCAAAATTCAAGACGTTCTGGTTTTTCTTTTAATGCAAGCGGTATGCCTGTTAGCAACATATTTTGTTTAAATAGGTCACGCATGTCACCATCTGTAATTACGTTTTCTTCATCACCATAGATAGCACCTACTCGTCTTAGTCTAAAAATATCTCCAGATTGCATTGCTTGTTGTGCAATTCCATTTTGTTTACCATCATGCTGTGCTTGTACTTCAGGAGAAAACATTGAATTCTCTGCAGGATTTTTTAATGCTTGATCATATCTATACATATCAAGATATGCTTGGAAAGAATAACCCCATTCTCCTGTTTTTGTTAGCTCATTTCCTTTTCCTTCTTCTAAAAACAAATCACCATATTGATTAAGCAAAGCATCTAAACCAGTTACATCCTGTGCAGAATCTTCTGGGCCTAACGCAGCATTAATTTTAGCTCTCAATTGAGCTGCTCTTGCCGGGTCTTGTAACATTTTATTTTCTTCTAACATTTGGGAAATACGTTTACCCTTATTAACCCAGCTTTGGTAAACCTCGCTTTCTGGGTTTCGAAGAATCTCTAATGTTTCATTAGTGATCGAATCCCAGCCTCTGTTTTCAGTATCAACAGGACCACCTAAAGTATCTAATAAATTATAACCTATAATATACGCCCAGTCTTTAAATAATTTAGTACCTTTATCTTTTTTAGGGTTAAGAATAACTTTTTGTGGATTGCCTACAAACATTCTAACAAGCTTACTATTTTGAGGATTCAATACTGTATTACGAACAAAGTAACGACCGACAGAAGTTGCGTGCATCCACTTATTGTAAAATATTTTTCCTGAATTACTTTCTCCTTGCTGTATTGTTTTAAGTAATTGACGAGCTTGTTGCATCATAATTAAATTTGCTTGAGATCTTGCATCCGCTTCACTTAATGTTCGTTTAGCAGTATCGTAATATTGATACCATTTTTCTTTACCAATACCTAATGTTTTAGCAAATACAGGATGCGCAGAATAAAAATAACCTTCTTCATTAGGATGTTTAAATACAACTTGACCTCTTGGATCTAACGCTATTAAACCTCTTACCATAAGCGATGCCATTGTAAAACGAGAGTTTACAATTTTTTGAGCCATTGAGCCTAACGTTGTTTTTACAGCATCTTCTTTAGCTGTATTAGGATCTGACCTGTTTGTTTTAGAAATATTCCCTGCAAAACGTCTACCTGATTCTCTAGCTCTTCCTGGAAACCCTTCACCTGCTATAGTCGGTGTAGATGATACATCTACTTCAGATATTAAACCCATCTCCATCATTAAAGGAGTTAATCTTTGTACAATGTTTGCACCCCTGTCGCTAAGCCTTAAGTAAGAAGCATTTTCAGGTGTACGGTTTCCAACTACATCGTCTTCCCAGATATAATCAAACCATCCATCTTCGCTTAATAAACTATTAAAGACAGCATCAAACGCAGAACGTGTAGTTGGGTTCATAGCGTTGCCATACCCACCAAACCCAGTTCTAACTGCGCCTTCAACCACTTCACCTTGATTATTTCTTTCTGCTTCTAATGCTGCATTTGGATTGCTTCCAATTAAATTAAATGCGTTTACAGCTAATCCTTTTCTAAATACTTCAGGGCTAAAATAAGTTCCTTTACTAGTCTCTATAAAAGTGTTTGGTTTTAAATCACCGCGTTTACCACGTTGTGTGCGTTCTGTATCTTCCCTTACTAACATATCATTACCAACTAATACAGCAGAAACTGCAACTGCATTAGCTAATGTTTGTTTTAATGTTGGCATAGGGTTTGCCGCATCTAGTATATCTGTTTTAATTAATTCATTTTTAGTATCTCTTCCAATCTCATCGTTAGCATTAATCAACGGTTGTATTTGATCTTGTAGTTGAAATCTAAATTGAGCGCCCAAATTAGCTAATTCTTCAATTGAATTTTTAGAAGAGGTAGGGTCAATTGCACTAGAAAGAAAACTACTTATTTCTGGTTTATCTAAAAACTCTTCACTGGTTTCAAAATCAAGAGTAGGATCTACGAATGTTTGCTCTTCCCCTACTATTCTAGTAGGCTGTAATATAGGTGCTGCTAATTCTTGTCTAACACCTGCCTCTCGAACAGTTTCTTCCATAAGTGAACGGCCTAATTCACTCTCACGATCTACAGGCTCTGAAGTAAAAGGATCTAGAATTGTACCTGACCTACTAACTAATTGATCAGTATCACCTGTTTCTTCCATTGCACTAATCATTGCTTCTTGCGGCGCTGATTGTTGTGCAGGTAAAATAGGTGCTTCTTGTGGCATTTCTAATGGTTTAGGAGCGTAGTCGCTGTCTCTTAACAACGGAGATAATTCTGTTGCAGCACCTCCATCTGCATCTTTTGCTAAAGCTTGAGCTTGAGCTACTCTTCTTTCCTTTGCTGCGTCTCGTGCAGCTTGTGTTATTATTTGTCTTCCCATTTGTATCTCCTAGTATGGAGGGCGCTTTGGGCCACCCTCCGTAGTTGATTAAAATTCTCCTAAGAAAAAGGTTTTTACATCTTTTGCTGTAGGTAACTCTGCATTTCGTAATGGATTATCACCATGCAAAATATCTGCGCCTGCTCTCCTCGCGCCAGTTGCAGGAGCAATTAAGGGTGCTGTTTTAAACAACGTATTTGCTGCTCTTTCAGTTTCACCTTCAAGTAATTGACCTGTACCTGACAATACATTTTGTATATTCCTAGCGCCGGGTCCAGCCTCACCAACAATTGCATTAATAAATCCTTCTATCCCTTCATTACGCTGTGGATATAATGGAACGATTGCATCCGCTATTCTTTCATATGTTCCAAGCACACCTGAAGCATATACTGCACGCTGCATATAACCTGCATCATCAAGATAAGGGCTTGGCTTACCAAACTTAATTAAGTCTTTTAAGTATTGTGACATGCCCCCTAAGACAATTAGTAAAGTAATTAATGCAAAAGCATCATATTTAGCTTTCACATGACCCCTTGCTATTGCTCGGTCATAAAGCTTTGGAATTATATTTGATGTAAATGTACTAATAAATCCTTGGAACTGAAACAACAATTGATAATGCGGATCTTGATACATTAAAGGTCTATTGCTATGTCCCGGTAATTGTATCCGTTCATTTATATACCTATACAAAGCATTTGAAATAGCAGAATCAATTTCATCTACTAATGCATCTGCTTCATTTGCAAGATACTGATCAAACTCTCCTACTGCTCCGCGTGTATTAATAAAATCACGTTGATATTGTTGTTTTAAAACTTTTCGAAAAGCTCTTTCGCGTTGACTTAAATCACGAAATCTAACAACGCCATCTTCATCTACTTGTTCTATAGAAGACTTAACATCAATGCCATCTGTTATCTCAAACAAATTATCTCTTGAAACAGAATCTAAATCTTGAAATAATGTCATCATATCTTGAACATTTATACCTAACGAAGTTAGTTGATTATACATTTCAAGTTCTATTTGAGTAAACTTTTCAAAGTTAAATTCACTAACTGTTATTGCAACTGGTTTTCCATCAACTGGAATTTGACGATTAACAGGCTTTGTAGGTGCTAAATCTAGTACATCAAACGCGTGTTTAATTGCATCTAACCCTATTACTGCTTCTATTCTTCTTTGTATTTGAGTAACCCCAGTAATACCTACACCTCTAAAAAAGGCTTCATGTAATCTTGCAAACGCAATATCGCGTTCCCCAGTAGCTAACCTATCTACCACTGAACTTTGAGACACATCTAATTTACTTTGTGCTAACAGCTTTTTGGCTCTTGTTACTTCTGCATCTAATGCATTTGTAAAAGAACCGCTTAACTGTTTCATTAAAGTACTTGATGCTTTTGCAAACATCTCATCATCTTTAATATCAAAATAAACCATACCAAATTCAGGTATAGAGGAAGGCATTGACAAAGGTAGACCAGCAAGCACTGCCCAACTACTTAAGAAAGAATTTAATGCAGCCATTCTTGTGCTTTCTATTCTATTAAAATTACCGTTAGCAGAATCAATACTTGACTTAATATAATAAGCAAACTGTTGCAAAACTTGTGGCGGTACATTACCGTTTTTAGCAATACGCAAAAACATTCGATGTAATTTCTTTCCACCTTCACCAAAGTATTTTGCATTTGATACGTATCTACCTGTATCAATTGCAGTTTTATTCATTGTTTCAAATAAATTATTATTAGTCCAGTTTGAAATGCCTTTAGCTTTGTAAAGCTTAGCAGCATTTTCTGAAAAAATAAAAGGACGACCAGAGTTATTTGGATTTAACAAAGAATATTTTGCTGAAGTTACTTCGCCTATTTCATTATCTACAGCACTAACAATATTAATTGTAGTTTCACCTCGCTTAGCAATTCTATCATAAACTTCTTTTGCTTGTTCTGCACCATAATCTAATTCTTTCCTAAGAAAGGCTTTAAAGCCAGCTGGATTTTTCTTAGCTTTTTTCCAGTCAAACCCTTGATGTTTCCACCACGCATCTGGACTATACTCTAATTTAGTACGACCATCTCCTTCTTCATTAATTGTTTTATTAGTAAGCGCCCAATTATAGTCATAAGCTTTTTTAAGCATCATACCTGCTTCATAAAGCTTTGAAAGCTCTTGACGCTCTACTTCTGAACTATAAATATTTTTTAAGCTAACTTCATTATTAAAGTACCTTTTATTATCTAAAATACCTTGTACTTGTTTTACTTCAGAAAGCATTATTTCATTAGAAGAAACACTAAACCCTAGTTGATCTAGTAAGTTTATATCTTCTTCACTTAAAAAACTTCCTGATGCTTTATTTATAAACTTTTCAAAAGTAATATCAATCGGTGCAATTCCATTTGTTTGAAGAGTAAGATAATTATTTAACATTCGTTCTGCAAAGAAAGCAGCAAACAGTGTATTATCATTCTTTTCTGCAAATTCTATTATACGTTTTGAAATAGCTAATGCATCACCATGCTTCATTAAACCAACTTTTCCTAGTAATGAAGTACGAATTAATGCTTCGTTAACTAATGATTTTGTTTTATAAATAATTTCTTCTTGAAATTCTTTAAAGTTTTGACCTGAATTAGTTGCATCACCTAATGCACCAAATACTCTACCTATAATATCCATTATAGTATCATCTTTAACTGCATCTTCAGGTTTAATAGCTACTCTTTCCAAAGCCCTAAACATTTTAGAAACACCTAGTGCTGCATTAGTTATATAGTCTGCAGCTCGGTTATTGTTTTTAAAATAATTCCTAGCACCCTTAACAGCCCTATCATAGTTATCTGCTAACACTGATACTAAATTATTTTGACCCGCTTTATTTACTTCAAGATTAGCTAATATCTCAGTGTCTTTTTCGGCATCACTAAGTTTTTTCTCTAACTCATTAACTTTTTTTTGTTGAAATTTTAAATTCTTTTTGTAAGTTTTTAAATCATTTTGTAAGTCTCTACGTAATGTTTTAGCAGTATACGTTTTGCCATCTATGTTTAATGATTTTAATTCTGAATCAAATGCTTGTTCATCTTCTAATTTTTTCTGAACATCATCAACAGTTTGTTGAGCGATTTTAACTTTTTCTTTTTCAGCATTAAGTTCAACAGCTGCATTTTGAATTAAATCTGATTTATTAAATTCAATTGTTGCATTGTCTCTTGTTTCTCTTGCAGCCAACCTGTCTTCATCAACTATTCTTTCGTTAATAGATTTAACTCTACCATCCTCTTGAACTTTACCAAGATGATATTGTTGAAAAGTATTTATACGATCTTGATCAGCACGAGTATATAGTTTTGCATTAAGTTTATTTTTACCTTGTCTATAAACATTACCTGCAGAAGAAAGCCCACCACCGATTGTACCGCCTGCAATAGCAGCATTAATTAATCGATCTCTGACTTCTTGTGCTGAATATTTTTTATCTGAAAATCCAGCAGCAGTAGCCATTTGTAAACTTTCTTGACCTACTTCTGTTAATGTTTCAACAAGTGTTCCTCGACCTGCAGCTTTTCCTAACGATGACGCAGAAAAAGAAGCAAAATCATTAGGTGTAAATTTTGCACCTGTTGTTTTAGTTATAGTAGTAAGATAATCTTTTTGATTTTTAGCAAAAGCTAATTTAAAAGTTTCTGTAGCTTCTGCTTTAGACATACCTTTATTTTGTAAGGTCTTAATAATTTTATCTTGACCTGCTTTACTAAATACTTTAACAGGAGCCATTAATGCAGGGATTGCTAAATACTCTAATGTAGCTTGCCCTACACCTGACATAGATGCAGCTAAGAATTGACTAAACCCTAACTCTCCCTCCATATCATTCCAAGTTTGACCCGCATAAACAATCGAATTAGGCACGCCTGCAGCTGCTAAAATACCTACTCCTTTAAGTCCAACTAACGGAGCCGCAACTGTTGCTGATGCTAACGCTGCAAAGGTAGTAATCATATATGGCGCAGACATTGCTGCATTATTTAACACATATTGAAAACCTTTTGAAAGACTATCAACCTCTTTATAATCAAGAACTAAATCAGGAGTATTAGTTAAACGATCTCTTGCTCGCATTACTCCTTGTTCACCTAGATTTTCTAGCATTTCAATTTCAGTCATTTGACCAATAGCATCTAAGTAACCAAAGGCTCCTTCTTTAATTCCATCAAAACCCATTCCAAAAGCATCACCTGCTCCGCTTAAAACTGAACGTGGTTTATTATCAATTGTTCTGTTATTATCTCTAAATGCAACATCATTATGAAAGTTAGGATCATAATACGATTCATCTAAAGCTTTTGTTTTAAACCGAAGACCTTGTGTTTGTCTTTCTTCATCAAGAGCTTCTCTGTATTTAGCGTAAGGGTCATTTGCATCGCCAAAAAATTTACGATACATATCACCTTCAAGTTTTAATTTAGTATTTTCTGCAGTAGTCCAAGGCGCTAATTTAGCTATCCCAGCAGAGTATAGTGTTGCATCTAGCTTTTCTCCTTCTGGATTAACTAAATTTCCTAAGTCTCTGCCGTAATAACCTTTTTCACCTGTATACTGTACATCTTTAAAGTTGCCTTCATCAATAATATCTGCAACTGTTTCTGTAAAGAGATCACCTCCGACCTCTCCTCTTTCAAAAGTAAATGTACCATCATCGTTTTTTGTTAGCTGATCGGTTTCTTCAGCATCATACCCTACGAAACGAACTTTAGTACCATCAGGACGAATAGTAGTGTCAGCATCTTCTAATGCATGACGCACTCCTCTTTCATCAATAAAGTACCTTCTTTTTTGTAATTCCATAGGGTTCTCCTTTATCGTAACCGTGATACAATTGCTAACGCATCTTTATTTTTATTTTGTACTTTGTCAATAAAATTAAAGAAGTCATTAAATTGTTTATTATCACCCGCATTAATAAAATTAGGTCTTAAATTAAATTCGTCTAACCTTTTTTGTTCTGCAAGCTGAGTGTATTTATCCCAGATGTTTTTATAACCAGCCCAAGCATTTTTATAATACATTGCTGCTGCTTTTTTATCATCTGGAAAAGATTTAACTGCTAACTCATTAACTTGATTAATTACCTTTTGAATATTTTTGCTATCAGTACCAACAGTATCATTGTAATTAATAATATTATCAGTATCTATAACAAGCATATTAGTATTATAATACGAAGCAATTGATTGTGGTTTAGTATCTCGCTCATCCTCTAAATACAACTTATAATCTCTATAATATTGTTGTTGAGCTAACTCTAAGTTTCTAATTATCTCATATTGATTTTCAGAGCTAATACCGCCATAACGTTTTCTATCACGTTGGAATAACATTAACATTTCACTAGAAATATTACCCGCTTCTGAACGTGGAATCTCAGGATCATCTTCATCAATCATAGCATTGATATCAATAATTCCTTGTTTAGCAGTCTCAAAGAATGCTTTCTTAACTTTAGCACTATCATGAATATCTTCATTATAATCTTCAAGATAAGGTGCTACACGAGGATCATCTAATCGCAAGTCAACACTCTTTTTGTTTTTACCAGTGCCAATAGGAATAGTAACATATTGATTTCCATCTGCCTTTTTAACAAGACGCAATGTGCCTAATTGAGTATGATAAATTTTACCTGCCATTGCTGTAACACGAGATAAATCAACAGGGATTAAATCATCAGGGTCTCTTGATTGAATGTAATCCGCATAAGAAGCAGCTGTATAGTTCTTTGCATTAGCTTTAATAAGCTCGTATTCTTGTTTAGCTTGAAGTTCTGCACGAGTAGCATACTGTTTCATAGTATAATTAAGCGATCCATTATGCTCATAACCTAACGCTCTTGAACCTATGTAGTTAATTGCCATACGTGCAATATCTTTTGGTGGAAACATATCACCAAGCACATCAGTAAATAAACCTAGTGCTTCTTTGAAAAACCCAGGATTTTTTTCTTCTTGATTAAATCCCTCTTTTGTTACTTCATTTGGATCTATTGTTGGTTGATCTGGTGCTTCTCCTGTATCTGTTTCTGCAATAATAGTATTTACAAAATCAGTAGTGTTTACAGGCGACATTGCTTTATCTTTACGAGTAAGCTCATCTAATTCACTTTGTAATTTAGCTGCTGAAGATTGATATAGCTCATAAGTATTTTTATTAATACCTTTAAATTCGTCTCTACCTCTTGCAATATTTTGTTGACGTTTTTTCTCAAATTCATCAAACTTTTCTTGTACATTTTTTAAATTATTTGTTACAGCTTTTATATTAAATTTACGATTCTTATTTTGTATTTGAGTTTTTAAAGACGCAGGCTTTGGTGGTACAAAATTTTCTCCTAATATTTTTGCAGGATAATCAATAGTTTCTTGTGCTAAAGGTTTTCCTTTACCAGATATTGATTGAGCTAATCTACCCGGACCTGCATTATAAGCTTGAAGCACTTGTGCAGGGGTATAATCAGGATTTTCTTTTTGAATACCCGCAATATACTGCGTAGCAAATCGTCTAGCCTTTACAGGATCAGTACGATCTTCAAGAGATATAGGTTGAACATTATACCCCGGATCTAAAGCTGTATCCGACATAATTTGTGCTGGTCCTCTTGCTCCTGATTTAGGATTAAAAGCTTGATTGTTATTCCCTGATTCTACTTCAATTAAGTTTTCTAGTATTTCAGGAGTAAACCAGTTAGGAACATCATAAGGCTCATACTGCGAAACAGTTGTACCTGTTGCTGCATAAGTAGGAATAGGGCCACCTTGAGCAGCTTGCATTTCTCTTCCTTGTTCATTCATTTGATCAATTTTTTCTTGATTGCCCGGAATACGAGAAGCTTCAGCGTTAACTACATTCTCACCCGGAGTAAGCCATGCTGGTACTGTGTCTGTACCTTTAGGCTTCCCCGGATGATTATCAGTGTCTGCACCATTAAAACCATTAGGCATATCAGGTATCATAATCATTAAAGGTACACCTTGATCTTCAAACATTTCGAGAGAAAACATATTACCATAACGATCTTTTTGTGTAATACTTTTTATGTTATGCATTATTTGCCTCCCGGCCTGTATGAATTATTATTTTGTGTAGGTGGTCGTCGCCCACTTTCATCTACAAATGCTGGATGACTAGGAAAATATTTAAGCTCACCGGGCGGATCTACAACTGGTGTTTGTGGCTTGAAAGGTCCAAAATCAAAATCTGTAGGTGGTGGCCGCCTACTTTCATCTACAAATGCTGGATGATCAAAAATAGTTCGCGGTATCGGGTCTACAGATGGTTTTTGAGGAAAAGCTAAATAATTATCATTATTAAGTTTTGTTTCACCTAAAATATTTGGATCCTTTTCTGGATCAGGTCCAAACCCTGCGTGTGCATATACAGGTCCACCTGAACTCATATTATTATAAGCATCATGATCTGCAGGGTTCCCTGTACCACCGCCAAAGCCAGCACCACCCCATCCTCCTGGAGTTGAATTAGATTCTTTTCCAATGTGTCCACCATGTATAGCTAAATCTGCGTTATAGCCATCTGGAGAATCACCAGTGTAACCTCCCGGCATGCTAGCAGCAACTGCAGCGTTTGCAGCATCAATCGCTGCTTGCTCTTTAGCTTTTTGCGCTGCTGCAAATTCTTCTTTATATTCTTTAATTAGATCGAAGTTAGTATATGTTACTTGCGGTCCTGCCTTAATCTTAGAAGAATTATAAACGTCTATATATGATTTAGGTAATACTGTTGGCACATCCGCACCACCGCTTTTTGTAAGAGATATATTAACGTCTGGTATAGTGCCTCCTGGAATAGTATCATCTTCAGGTCTTCGCGGTTCTCCTGTATCTGGGTTTATAGTTCCCGGAGACGGATCAAATGCTGAATTTGAAGATGTAACATTTGAATTTCTTCCTTCCTTATCTTCAATTAATTTACTTTGTATTTGATTACTAATAACAGCGTTTGTAAATCTATCAGTAACAGTCTTTCCGCCCGGACCTACAACAGATGCCGCAGCCGCACCAATTAATGTTTCAATTGGGTTATCCCAAGCAGTTTTTGCACTGTCAACCATATAATCTACAACAGGCTCAAAAACAGTATTATACATACCCTTGCCAAAATTTACAAGATCTCTAACAGGATCAAAGCCTCTCGCAACTGCTTCTTCTTTCCTTCTTTCTTCAGCTGTTTGAGCTGGAGAACCATTTGCTGCATACACAGGTGGAATCATGCCGCCATTAAATCGCCAGCCAGGATGCGAACCAGTATTATCATGTGGACTGCCACTCATATCATTGTCTGTTGCACTGTTATAACCGCCTCCAGGATCTTTATCATCACCGGGGCTTTGAGTAACACCCTCATAATCTGAAGGATCAGTCCATTCCGAACCTATGCCAATATCAACATAATTATTTGGCTCGTATGGCTCATCATCCCGCCCACCATGATCTGGTACATAAGTGTTAGTTGTAGGACTATACACAGGGAGTTCTTCATAAGTTGGTGTATAATTAGACAAATCAGTATAGTCAGTAACTTGCGGTCCACTGGTTATTAAAGGAAGGTCTTCAATCATACTTGTAGGTCTAAATCCCGGTGTACTATCCTGATAAACTGGTCGCCCTGTTACAGGAGGAAAACCTCTAAATCCACTACCAGTAGACATAGGTACTCGTAAACGACTATAAAATTCTTTGCTAAATTCAGCAGCTTTTCTATTATTTTCTTCTTGTTGTGCTAGACGTTCTTCTTCCGTCATATCAGGATCAAAGGGAACAGCTAAAGGACTTACCATATTACCCTCCCTATTTTACTTTGCCACCATAGGACATTTTCATAATATCACCGCCAGATGATTTGTACGACATTTCAGACAATGGGCCAACATGTCCACCTTCACTAAAGAAACCTAACATCTTCATTGCAAGTAACCCACCAACAATAGGTGCTGCAGGGCTAGCCATAGCTGCTGCCCCCATGCCTCCGAGGCTACTCATAAGTCCTGCCCCTGCTCCTGATGTTCCTGCTGTCATTGCTTGAGCGCCACCTGTTAGCATTGCATTACCTACGCCCGGTCCTGGACCAAGTGTAGCTGATACTGGTCCTGTCATTTGTGCCATTGTAGGTGCAGCTGTAGGTGTTATTGCTGCTATGCCTTTTTGAAGTAACGGTTTACCATAAGTTGTAGCAAGGTTAGCACCGCCTTCTACTGCAGTATTAATGCCTCTATCCATAGCTGCTTGAGCAAAACGAGATGTAATGCTTTCTTGAGGGGGAGGAGCTACACCTCTTGGTGCTTGAATAGGTGTTATTGGCATTGGCTTCATTCTTTTTAATTCTTCAGCACGTAATCCTGTAACTGCCATAACTACTTACCTCCTGACTGTGTAGTCGTAGTAGATTTAGGTGCTGCTCCTGTTACACGCCCAAAGAAACGATCAAGCGCAGTGTCTTGCGCAGCAAGTTCTGCTTGCGTTTGTTGTTGTAAAGAAGAACCAACATCCGCAAGTTGTTGCGTACCTGCATCTGCCATTTGTTGTCTTTGTTTTTGATACTCGCCTGCACGACCTGCTAAAGCAGATCCCATAGCTTTTTGCATACGAGCAGAACCAAGTGTGTTACCTGAAGCTGCTTTCCCTAAATTAGTTCCTGCAAGCCCTAATAAAGAAGCTTGTTCTGCAGCACGAGTGTCATATATTCCAGTGCCTAGCATTTTATCTTGTGCAAATTGTTGACTTGCATTTAATGCTGCTGTTTGTTGTGGATTAAATGAAGCTACTACTTTTTTAGGGTCTAATAATTGGTCATCAAGTAATGTTCTAGCTTGACCTAAAGCATATTGTAAATCAGGTTTAAATTCTGCATCAATTCCTGATACTGTAGTTGAGCCACCGCCGCCGCCGCCACTTCCCATATCTTTCTCCTATTAAACTTTTCCATGCACACCTTGAAAAGGTATTGCGTTATATTTTTTTATTAAAAATTGAATATATTTATCTGCCTCAGTCCCTGCTCTAATTGTATCAGCTCTCCAATAAGTGCCACCGTTTTCTCTAACATGCCTAATCATATAATTAAACAATCTAGATACAGTAAAAGCATTGTTGTAACTACTATCAGTAATACATTCTTTAACATCCATAATCCATCTATGATTATAAAAATTTCTAAAAGCAGAAGCAAGCATAAATCCCCGAAGAGAGTTATCGTTTGCATAATCACCTATTGCAAGAAATAAAGCGTTGTCGTTCTTTTGCTCTTCAACATGGTGTGCTATGTGTTGTAGCCAACAACGCTCATTTCTATCATATAATTGATGTTCTAGTTTTTTTAATTCAGTATTCATAAGTTGAATACAATCATAAATATTATTGTCCCCAATTAATTTTATCATTCATCTACCTTTGTTTGTAAATCTGTAAAGCTAGTTGCTGTTCTTATATCATTAATTAACTTTAAATTTTTTTGTTCTAAATTATTTATTAAATTAATTATTTCTAATAATGTAAAATTTAAATCAGTATCTTCAACAAGAGGAGGGTTTTGAATAGCCATTATTTAACACCTCCTTTATTAACTCCTAATTGAAAACCAGATATTTTCCAAGCATTAGTGTTTGTGCTAGTATAGTTACTACTTGTATCTGCATTAGCATCATCTACTCTATAATTAAGAAAACGACCTGTTATTCTTACATCTGTTTTATAAGAGTCAGCAACTGTAAAATCATTTACAGTAAGCTTATTTGCTTTAGAATTAGTTTGTGTATTATCTTCAGGTACTGTTAAATAAGCAGGCTCACCGGGATTGTTAGTTCCTCTTGCCCTTACTTGTAAAGTAGCTCTGTTTAATATACCGCCAACTGTTGTTCTAGTGCCTCCATCAGCCCACAAAGAAATACTATTAAGTGTTTCAGTGTCAAAGTTAGGTGTAATACCTAATTGTTGTCGCTCTGCATAAGACACATAAGCTGACCCAGCAAATGTATAAGTTAAGTCGGCTGCTCTTATTCTATTAAACAATACACCATCAGTATACCCGCTTTGAACAAAAATAGGATATGCTTTATTCGGGTTAATTTGATTAGTACTCCAAGGTCTAACCACATCAAACGTAGTACTAATACTAGTTCCAGCAGTACTTTGTGTAGGCGCACTTGCTGCTACTGTAGTGCCTTCTGCTGCAGCTACAAGGTTAGTTGTAGTAGGTGCTACACTTGCTGGAACTGTTTGTACAAAAGGACTATATGTAAGAACATATTGTGCTGCAGTACTAAACTGACTAGGACCAACATCAATACTAGTAGGTGCTGAAGTACTATCTGGTGATACTACTAATGCATTGTTAGTATTAATTGCACCTAATGCTGCTAATAAAGCACTTTGCATTGTTTTAACTTGGCCATTATCTTTTCCTGCTTCTACAGCTGGATCTGCACCATCTGGATTATAAAATAAAGCAAGATATGCAGCATCACTAGCTACACCAGTATCACCATATGTATCATCATCTTGTGCTGGCGTAAAGTTAGGATCTAATAATCGTCCTGGACCTTCCCCATAATGCCTATCAAATGCAACAACGTTACCACTGCCTGTGTTAAGTGTAATTGTAACACGAGTCATTTTAGCAAAAATAGGAGCTACACCTTCTACAGTTACAATGTTTCCTCCTACTGAATTGCTAATAAGAGGACTAACTCCTGTTCCTGTTCTTGTATCACCATTAACTACTGTGTAAGCAAAAGTACCTGTTACATTTTTTCTAGTTGCACTAGTAAAAGTGAGAACTTCATTTGTTCTACTTACAATAAAGTAAGTAGTATCAGTCCAAGCTGCTTCTAATGCTGTAGCTATTTCTACTGCTGTTATTTCTTCAACATTAGTAGGCGCACTTCCCGAATCAGGATTAAATGCTGTTGTACTATCAAAGTTAACAGTAATAGCGTTACCTTCAGGAGGCGTTAAAGTAATACGATCTGTTGTACTATGTGCTGCCCGACCTGCTCTTGTTTGAGCGCCTGAAAAAGTAGCATTACTAAAGCCAGCAGGTAATGTACCAGCACTTGTTACTGCAACACTAAAGTTATTTGTTTGAACTCCAACTGCAGCTGCTGTAGCTGTCACTAACCCTGTCCCTGTAGTTGTACTCCAATCTGAATCTGCATTAATCAGATTACTAACTGCAGTAACTACTGTAGCCCTTGATTGTGTTCCTGGAAGTGGAGTACTGCTAGTTCCTCCATCAGGAAACGTAACAGTCATATTAGGAATAGGAATATTGTTGTTTACACCAGTTGTAACTACTGTAACAGAGTCAGTAAGATTACCACCAAACGTAGTTTCAGTATACGCAGTACCACCATAGCTAGTTGCAAATGCAATTGTTAATGCACTATGATTACCACCGTTTACAGAAGTGAATCTTATATTATTACCATTAGCTGCAACACCGTAAATAGCAGTAGCAGAACCATTAAAAACAGCAAGAGCAGACAACTTAGTAATAATATCATCTCTAATCGCTGTTTGAGCTGTAAGACCCGTAGCAAGAGTAATTGTTTCGTTAATTGCACCTTGTACTCCACCTACAGCTGGAGCCGTTATTGTCATTGATATTGCAGGGCTAAGCGCGGCTGTAATACCGTATACGCCAACGCCTGTTGTTACTAAGTTTGGTACTATATTAGTTGTTGTTCCACTACCTGAAACTGCAAAAGTACAAGTACTAAATGCACGAGGGCCGGGAACATCTGAAGTAAGCGTAAGCACATGATTTGTATTAGTAGCAGTAAAATCGGGTAACGCGTTAGCTGCATTAATATAATTTTTTATTGCAGTAACAAATTGCGCCATCGTTATTGTGTCGCCTTCGTTATAGCTATCACCTAAAACAGCACTGGCGGGGAAACTAACATTACCAATAGATGCATCTCCATTAATAATTGCACTGGCTCCTCCGTCTAAGTGTGTTGATTTATCTTTATCATATACAAAGGTTGTGGCTGAAGGATAAGTCAAAGTACTTTGTGTATTAACAGTATTTGGACCTGTATCTCCTGTTACACTAAGATCTACAACTTCGGCTACATCTGTAGTAAAGTTACTAAATGTACCGACAGAAACAGTTTTAATAGCTTTAGTGCCTAATGTTTTCTTAGGTGTTTTACCATTGATAGTTACCGCTTGTGTTTCTTTTTTACCACGATTAGTATAACCTGCATTACCGCTGTTACCTGTTGCTGTTATTGTAGCTGCAGGAATCCCGCCCCCTTTGATAGGACCAACATCACCCGAAGCTACTGCATTAAGATCTCTTATTGTCCAAGTATTATCCCTATAATTCCAAATAAGAGCTTCATCACATTCACCGCCTGTAGAATTTAAAGTAGGATAACAAACCCATATTTCTGATTCTTGGTGGTTTTGTAAAATAAACATTTGACGTTCATGAATTGGATTAAGATTATTATAAAAATATTCTTTAACTCTACCTGCTGCTAATGATTTTATAGTTCCTGGATTTCCAGCAAATACATAAATATCATTTGAACCTACAACAAAATGTTTACCATCGTATTCTTTAATTGCGCCTGTAACAAGACACCCGTATTCATCTGTAACAGGTGTAAAAGCAACTGGTGCTTTAGCATTACCTGTAAGACGCATAGCGTGTATACTATCTGTACTATAAATATACATATTGCCTTGTATTGATTTCATATCTTGAATAACATTAGATTCAGATAAAGTAAATTCGTCGGCTGTGCTAACTCCTGCTGTGAAAGGATTCCAATTATTCGGTACTGATCCCGGAACTGCAACGTCAGATGTTCTTACAACACCTGAAAGTCTACGAATAATTTTATTTGCATTGGTCGAATCTATTTCTGTAAGATCACCTGCAACTAATAAATTTCCAAATGACTCTACTATTCCACAACGAACATTAACAGGGTTTCTAGACTCAATTGTAACTTTAACTTCATTACCTACAGATAAACCGCCAACAACAAGTACTGTTGTATTAGTAGCTGCATCTGTATAAATTTGAAAGTTATTACCTGTTACTGTAGGTATAGTTCCCGGCAAAGCTCCCGGAACAAAATCAGCTGCGTTTGTTGTGCCACTGCCTGCCGGACTGCCTGCTTGCGCTGTTTTAGCATTAGTGCCTGTAATTACTATTAAGTTACTAGTAAAATCTACTTTTTGTCCAATATCAAAAACATTAGTAGAGCTAGCAGAAAATGTATCATTAACAATTGTTTGTTCAACATTATAACTATCCCATCCAGGAAGCTCTGCTAAAACTAAATCGTTAATATTGTTGTTTCCTGCTGTATCTAAAATGTAATGTGGTTTATCTATGCCATTGTTAATAATAAAAGTAAAACCACCACTAAATAATGTATGTTGCCAACCATGTGTAGTAGTAGAAAAACCATTTCCACTGTTAAGACTTGCTGGTGTAAGATCTACTTTTGTGCCTGTATGATCTTGAATAAAGACTTGTTGACCTACAACAACACCAGCGTTAACTTTGTCTGCTACATAAATATAATATACACCTGTTGGTTGTAAATTAGGATTTTCCCAAACTGCAAAATAACGTGCTTGACCTGTTGCTCCTGCAATATTATTAAGTAATAATTCACCCTCTATTTTATTAACTGCACCATCTTTAAATCTTATATTTCTTACATCTGTAAATATATTTTGAGCCAAGGCAACGGGAGGAGTGTCAATGACAACTCCCTTCGATGCGATATCGACAACAGAAACAACTTCTTCTGCCATTTTACCCCTCCGTTATATAATCGTTAAGCACACTCTTTTGCGCCAGTAAGCGGGTCGATGAAGCAAGCTTCAACCGTTCTTTCTTCTTCAACCATTTCCTGAGTTTCGCTAGATATCTTCTTTTCTTTTTCCACGGGCGCATTGAGGATACCGAAACGTTTACCACTAAGTCTAAACGTTGTGCATCCTTTCGCCCCGCCTTTCCAGGCATCAACATAAACTTGTTTGAAACTTTCATATGTAACGTCATCTCCTACATTACAAGTTTTAGAACAAGCACTGTCAATATATTGTTGAGCAAGTAATAATACAGACAAATGCTCTTGCACACTAATATCATTTGCAGTGCGGCCTTCTATTCCTTTAGAATAAGCATAGTCTTCTACTCGTTCAACTTTTGATCCGTCAAAAGTCTGTATAGTTCTGTCATAATAATGATTAAATACAGGTTCAATTCCTCCGCTAACGTTATCACCTACAATGCTAATAGTTCCTGTTGGTGCTATACTAGTTAAGTGTGAATTACGAATTCCATTTCTTTTAATTTTTTCTTGTACACTATAAGCTAATGTTTTAAAGAAACCACCTTCCCAATAACGTTCATCGTATAAAGGAAATGATCCTTTTTCTGCAGCAAGATCAGCAGATGTTGAATAAGTTTTATCTCTTAATATTGTAAAAACAAGTTCCATCCATTCTAAAAATTCTTTACTACCGTATGGTTTATTTAACATTTCTCCTGCATTAGCAAGGCCTGTAACACCTAATCCCATACGTCTTTTATTTTTAGCTTCATCTTCTTGTTCTTTAAGTGGATAAATAGTTCTATCAATTACATTATCCATTGCTCTTACTACGTGTTGAATATCCTCTCCAAACTTAGCATAATTAAAAGAATTAAATTTATTATCCCATTTATCTTTTGTTACATACTTAGTAAGATTAAAGCTACCCAAAAGACAAGCACCAAACGGAGGTAACGGTTGTTCACCACACGGATTAGTTGCTTCAATAGTTTCACAATAATAGAGATTATTTGCATCATTAATTTTATCAATAAATAATACTCCCGGCTCTGCCCAATCCCAAGTAGATTCCATTACTTCGTCCCAAACTATTTGGGCTGATAAAGTCCCACGCTCGTGACCATCAAAGTAAAGAGTGTAGTCAGAACCACTATCAAGAGCTTTCATAAAGGCATCTGTAATCCCAACAGAGATATTAAATCCGGTGAGTTTATCACTATTACGTTTAGCCCGAATAAAGTCAAGTATATCAGGATGGTCAATGCGTAACACGCCCATTTGCGCTCCTCGCCTGTGACCACTACTAGCAATGGTTTGACAAATTGAATCAAAGATTCCCATGAAAGAAACAGGGCCGCTAGACTTACTATCGAGAGACTTAATAAGATCGCCCCGTGGTCTGATGCGACTGAAATCGTATCCAATACCACCTCCTCTACGCATCGTTTCTGCTGCTTCACAAGCACGATTCATAATGCTATTCATAGAGTCTTCTATTGTTCCGCTTACAAAACAATTGTATGCAGTAGTAATACGAGGACTACCCATAGCGTTTTGAACACGACCAGCAGGAAGAAACCTCATTTGACCTAGAATATCTTCAAGTTCATATTGATGTTCTATACCGTCACTTAAGGCTCTAGCTATTCTTTTTATTTTTTCGTTAAAAGTTTCACCTTCAAGACGATACTTTATCTTATCAATTTCTTCTGAAATAGGCATTGATGGACCTAGATATTCTACGTTTCTCATGTCGTTAACCTCTATAATATATAATGACGATTTTCCCCTTATAGGGCGTTTTATATACTACGCATACGGTTAACAAGTCGATCAGCGCGGTTAGTTACTTGCTTATACCAGCGACTATCAACCATTTCATCTGCAGCACGATTCCAATCACGAGCATCTACGCCTGCTTTCATACCTTTAAACTTGCTAAGTCTAGGTCTTCCCATATTAAACATCATATTAGCAATAATTAATTGAGCTTCTTCAGGCAAAAGTTCGAATTCGGAATATAGCTCCTTGCACTCCGATAACACAATTTCGACATCTTTAGCGAAACACTCATTGACTCTATCTTCTGAGACTGGCGTTCCAACTTCCTGTCCGTGTTCCATATCGCTATCAAGAATGAGATGACCAATACCGAAAGTAGGGAGGCCAAGGTGATCCAAGTAGATTTCATACTTACATCCTTCATCTATTTTTAATTCTTCTCTAAGTTGATCTATATTCATGTTCTTGCCTTTTTTATTTTCTTTTTAGCTGCTTTAGTATTAGCAACAAATTGTTTACCTTGAGCAGTTCCTTCTCTTTTCTTTTTAGTTGTTGCAGCGTGTTCTGCTGGTGTAAGAGATTTAACTGCACTAGCTGGCATATAACGCTCACCTCTAGCAAGTGGCCCTTGCATTGAAGGTCTTCCACTTCTAGTTCGCCACTTTTGATCTGTCCATTTTTTAAGAGATTTTTGTTGCTTAGTAAGACTCATGACGTATACCCGCCACCTTTAGCCTTATATTCTTTAGCTACCATTTGCATTTTTCTTGCACTGTTTTGTCCGGGTTTGCCACCTTTATTACCTGCAAGAATTCGTTGATAAATACTTTTACGCAATCCGGGGTTAGTATAATTGCCAGAGCTATTTACTGTGCTTTTCTTTTTCTTTGTTGGAACTATTTTACTCATTTAGCTTTTCCCTTTACTTTTTCAAATGTTCTAAGACCACCAAGACCAAGCATACCCATAAGTACAGTCATAAGTGTTTCCATTTCAAATGTAGGTAGCGTTGGTATTTCTACATTAAACCAACTCACAAAAAAGATAGTCATAGGCAATCCTACAAAGTGCCAAAACAATGCTATTCCACATGTCCACCCAATAAAGGGTCTCCAACCAGCTACAAACATATTTCGACTAGCTGCTTCTGCTTTGTTTATTTCTAATTGACCTTTAGCTAACTCTTGAGCATGTCGTTCACCCATTGTAGCTAGCTCATGTGCTATTCTAGCCTTTTCATCAGCATCTGGAATAAACTTATCTAATAATCCTGTTACTGGCCCTATCAGTGCAGATATCATGTTGGTTCTCCTTCTTGTTCTATTTCTTGACATTTAGTTCCTGCTGGTTTAAAGTTTGATTGTATTCTTGATAAGTCCCAAACCATACCAGCTACCCTGCGAGAACATTCTTCAATTGTTTCATAAGGTCCACGATCATCCGCTGCTTCTATGCATTGCTGATTTATATCACCATAAAGACATATTAACACTAATGCCTCATACATATTGTCCTCCTATATAAACACAGCTAAAAAACTAAATAATGCAACAGTAACTACAATAACTGAAACTACAATAATTCCATTTTTAATATTTTCCATCATTTCATTGTGTCGTTTAATTGCTTCTCTACGAGCAGCTGCTTTAGCTTCTTTAGCTTCTCTAATTCGTTTAGCACGTTCTTCAACAATGCTCTGCCACGTACCATGCCCAAACCTAAGATCAACTAAGGTTTTCATTTCTTGTATTTGTTCTTGAGCTAATCGAGCGTCTATAACCTCTTGCGCTACGCTTTGGATTCCAAATTGATCTCCAATACCTACATTAGATTTATTAGCTCGTTTTTTCTGTATTTGTTTTTCACCTTCAAAAAGGTTATCTATATGTGATGCAATATCACTTATATTATTTGCGGTATTGATTGCTGATTTAATGCCCTCTACAGCACTCTTTACCAAGGCTATTCCAGCCAAGGTCTCAGCTATCATTATGTACTCCTACATTTTCATTAGTAGTGAACTCGCAAGACCAACAAAAATAATTGTTGATCCCATTATCATTGCTTCAAGTCTCCACAATCTTTTATCGAGACCTGATAATTTATCTTCTACTGCTTTATAACGTACAGCACATTCTTTTTCGTGTGCTTCTAATTCTATAGCAACTCGTAATTCTGGTGAAACTTCCTGTATCATTGATCAATTTCCATGAGAGTAATACTACTTACACCATTAAGTCCTGAGTCACCAGAGCCTCCTCTGTTGATATAAGTTGTCTGAGCAGAATTGTTATCTACATAAATCTTGTAATCTATTGCACTGGTCGTATTATGGTCGTGGTAAATTTGACCACCAAAGTTTACCATTTGATAATTGCCATATTGACCAGATCTTGCTCCAAAAAACCGTGATGAAAAAGCGGTAAAAGAACTAGTTTGTCCAATGTCATGGTAAACCATATGATAAGCACCATACGCTCCCCCTGTCTGATCGTTAGACGTACACAAACTATAGGTTACAAGTATTTTACTAGTTGCTTTTGTAGGTGTAATAGTAGCAGTTAATCCTGTTGCTATTGGAGTGTTTGCAGATTGTGTTAAAGACTCTTCAGTGTCGTAAAGAGTATTAACAACTTGTAATAATTTACCTAAAGAAGTAATATTAGTTACTGATTGATTATTTAATCGTATTAATCCCATATCAATCTCCTGCTGCAGCAATAGTAATTTCTTTAGCTTCTACTTGTTTTATTATTTCATCGTAATGCCTATTACCAACAGCATTTATACCAACACAAAGCACTTGACCATCAAGAGTAAATTGTATACTAACATTATTACCGCCTTGATCAATAAGATATTTTAAATTTGTAAAAACCATGTTATAACTCCGCGTCATATTGCAAAAATATCATATCGGTGTTGTTTGCTTTTTGAATAACAGCTGCACCATTGGCTGTAAAAGCACCTACTGCATTGTGTGTATTTAATCTATTACTGCTATCTGTACCTGACGATCCTATTGCAGTAATGCCATAAGAAAAATTACTTGTGTTAACAGTAGAACTTGAAAATGTAGGTGATGCTCTCATAGACACTGGCAACATCATTACACCTGTTCCTGCTGTAGTATTGTAAGTTCTGATAACTAAAAACTCACCATAAGCATCTGTACGTTGTATTCTATAAAAATAACGATAGCAATCTAAAAGTGTATCAGAATATTTTTTATGTTCAAAATCTGATGTTGTATCGCCTATTTCCATTTGCAAACCAGTTATAAAAAGTGTACGTGCTGTGCTATCAAAAAAGCTGCTTATTCCAACTGCTCTATTTGCAGCAGTTGTGCTACCAAACGCTGTTTGAAGTGTTCCACTAGTATAATTACTTCCAGCATGTAACCAAAAACCAATTTGGAAACTAAGAGCGTTATCATTATTAAGCGCACCTGTAGTGTCACCGGGAAAAGTTAAAGAAACTCTTGTCCATGAAGTTGTTACAGAAAATGATTTATTAATTGTTCTATTATTATCTGCATCTTCAAGTTCACAAACATAAGTTGCCGCAGCATTACCTTTAACATAAAATGAAACAGTTAAAGATTCAGCACTAGACGTACCTTTTTTAATTCTCTGTAAATTTTGTCCTTCAATTCTATGCTGCAATACATAGTATTCATCGGCTGCAATACTAGTGTCAGCAGTAGTGCAATCTAATTTTATAGCCTTTGCAAACCCCGGTAAATCATTAATTGTTTCTTGAGACATTGTTAGTCTTCCAGAAGTATTAAAAGAATTATGAAATCTATCAACAGTATGATACCCTGAAGAAGCACCTAATCCTGTTTCAGATGTACTTCGTTGTGCTACTTGCATTGCACCATTAATTAAAAGATTTTGACCAGAGCCACCGCTTAAACCAAGATTAGAAGCACTTTGAGTTGCACCTGCTTTTGTTAAAATAGAATCTACTTGAATAGTATCTACTGTTATAATTCCTGCCATGATACTCTCCTACCCTGCTATTTCTGTTGCACTAATGTATGAAATACCTCTTTCATAATCCGCTGCGGCACTATCATTGAGGGTTCTATTTATATACAGATCGCTGGCATTTTGTGAGTTAACACCGACCTTATAAGTGATTGCGCTTGTGGATGACGGGGCATCAAAATATTGATACACCGCAGTCGAAGGTGTTGACGACACATCGTGCTGGTCATAAGCAATTGAACCAGCTGAAATACCTGACCTTCTGGTTGATGCTACAGGTGCTTTTAACACTGTACTATCTCTATAAAACATCCATAGATAATAATAATCAGCAATACTACTTTCCCAAAACACATGAGTTTGCAATAGAATCTTACTTGATGTTGAGGAAGGTGTAATTGATACAGTTAAATCTGATAATGCTGTATCAGTATTGGCGCTAATTGCAATTGGCCCTGCTGTCCCAGTAAATTGCGTATACTGTATTTGAAGGGCAGAACCAAAATTAAATGCACTACCATCTGCTTTTTGAATAGTATCAACCTTTAATATACTTGTCATACTATCCTCCTATGATCCTATTGCTGTAATTGTTAAATTTGGCCTAACAAATTGTGTAGCAGTAGCACCATCCCAATAATAAGTTCCATGAACTTTCATTTCATTACCACTGCCATAAACTCTTGTTTGAATTTTTAATTCTTTTGCACCAGTCCAACTTGCTTGTCTACCTGTAGCTGCACTTGCACTGCCTCCAATAGGAATAACTTGTCTTATAATTGCACTATATTCTGGATAACTGCCTCCCGCTAGTTCTCGTTTTGAGTCAGTAACTTCTGTTCCATCTATATAAAATCTATTATGTAGAATAGCGTGTGAAACATTATCTGTAGCAACTTGAAATTGAAACTCATAAATAACGCAAGTTGTTCCGCTAGGTGGTGTATAACTTATAACACTACCAGTTAAGTCTGCATAAGTTGCAGCTGGAGTATATGCCGCAGTTACGCTTTGTGAAGTATAAGTTCCACTACTTACTGTGTAACTACCGCCATCACATAACATTGCTAAAACTTCTTTTACATTACTAGCTGCTGCTACACCGCCATTAAAAGTTCCAGTAATATTTATTGTATTACCAGTTTTAGGTGCTATATTATTTACATATAAAGTACTCATATCATGCCACCGTAAATGTGCCATTAACAGTTAACGTAGCTGCAAGGGTAAATGGTCCTGCTACAAGAGCATTTTCACCACTAGCAATTGTTGTGTTTACTGTTAGGCTGTTAGGGTTAACACGAATATTAGCTGCACCACCACGACTAATAGTACTACTAAGTTTATCTGTAGTAACCGAACCGTCTGTTGGCACTACACTATTACCTACTTCACCAAGAGCAAGTATATAATCAATACTATCGTTAGATGTTAATGCACTATCAAATATAATATTACTGCCGTTTACTGTATAAGAATCTATAGGTGCTTGTGTTACACCGTTAAGTGATACAACTAATTGTTCAGCGCTTGCTGGTTTAAATGGCGCAGTATTTTTTGTAAGCGCGTAAGTAGCTGTAGCAGACGCAGTAATTCCGTCTAACTTTTGAAATTTACCCGTTAAGGGCGGTTTACCTATATATGGCATTTAACCCTCCTTATGGTTTTGTAGGCCACTTTACATCACTTAGTGACGTAGCGGTTTTAGTTATATCTCGTAAGTCTTGGCGGTATTTCTTTTGTGCATCGGTCATATCAGGAGTATCAGATGCATCCCACCAATCTGTTTCTGTAATAAGACGATTACGCTCTTCGCGTAATTGTTGTAATTTGTAAGCTGCTAACAACTCAGTCTCTTTTTTTGTAACATTAGATGCATCCCAAGAAACCACTTTGTTATTCTTATCCATAGCAATTGCTTTTTCGCCATAACCTGAAATTAAAGTAACATTATTATATAATGCTCTGATTGCTTCATGTTGCATTTTATGCTCCTATCTCTTGAATAGTCATATAGTTCGCATTAAGTGCGCCATAGTTGTTGCTAAAAACATTACCAATATAGACTGTTCCAGACGTACCAGACGCTAATCCTGCGCGAACGCTATACGTTCTTGCACTAGTTGAAGATGCGGCTCTTACAACATTAAATGAAACCATGTTACCATTGTTGCTGTAGGGAGATGCCGCAGACCAAGCACCAATACAAGTGCTATCTTCAAACAATGTCCATATAAGGTATACTCCATTAGCACCAGCCGAAAGTTGAAACGATGCCTGTAAAAGCAAAGTGCTTGTTGCCGCTGTTGGTGTAAAGGCTATTGAAAAAACTTCCGTTCCTTCGCTAACTGTAGGCGCAGTGTTGTCCTGTGGTATTGTTGCAGTATTACTTGTGTTTGCCCCTTGATCGGATGCAAACTTTAAAAGCTTGCCACCGCCTGCACCTGTAACAGTGCCTGTAAAAGCAAACGTATCAGCAAGATTAATTGATTCTGATTGTATTACGCTAAGTGCCATTTTAACCTCCTATTAAGCTGGTACAAATGTGCCAGATTGTGTATAGACAAGCACTTTATCGCTACCTACTGTTGTTACAGTTGGTGAGCCTGTTACTGTCGAACCAGCATAACCTGATTCATGCATACGGAGAATAGCTACGCCGCTACCGCCAACACCACCTTCACCAAATGTGTTAGTGTTTCCGTAGCCAGCACCACCACCGCCTCCTCCAGTGTTAGCTGTTCCGGCATGTCCATTGCTGTCATTTCCACCGTTACCGCCACCTGCAGTTCCTACTCCAAAGCTAGCAGAATAACGTGCATCAGCACCGCCTCCTCCTCCACCTGCTCTAAGAACAGACGTACCTGTTATTGTTGAAGCAACACCAGCACCGCCATCGCCACCAGCATGAGTACCAGCAACGTCAGAGTTTTCTCCTACGCTACCAGCGCCGCCACCGCCGCCGCCACCAAAGTTAGAATTTCTTGTACCGCCATCAAAGCCTTGGCAAGCTGTTCCATCGCTATGTGCGCCACCACTATTACCTGCGCCTCCTCCACCGGAGCCACCTCCAGTTTTAGCAGCGCCTGTATAGCCAGCGCCACCTGCACCTCCGAGGGCTGTAAGCGTTGAAATACCAGTTCCAGCAATAGAAGAGTTTCCTCCACTGTTACCTGCAACTGTGTTACCGCCACCAGAGTTTGAACCTCCGCTTGTTCCACCTGCACCAATGGTAATTGTATACGTTGTACCTCTAGCAAAAGTTAACGAAGCTTCAGTACCGCAACCTCCTCCTGATATTTCTTTATTCCAATTAGACTTATAACCACCTGCACCGCCTCCACCAGCACTTACTTGGTTATTACCGCCAGCGCCACCGCCACCGATAAGAACATAATACACAGGAAAGGTTGGTGTGTTAATACCGCCTTCACCGCTTCCAACATTTGTAAATACATTATTATTAGTGGTTGCATCAGTGCAAATATACATTTCACCTGTCGTTGAATTTACATATACAGAGCCTAATGTAGCATTAGTAGTTTTTGTTGGATCACTTGCAGCTGTATTAATTGCAGTAGGAATTGTTCCCGGAGCAAGTTGTGCAGTACCTACAGAACCATCCGGTGGTACTGTAGTTTGAACTGCCTTTCCTTGATAAATTACATAAAAATTATCTGAACTAACAACATTACCTGTCATCGTTAATGCATTGTTGTTTGCAGTATAAGCAACTCCAGGTTCTTGTCTAACATTATTTACATACACTTCTATTTCATTTTGATTAGCAACGTTTTTACTTAAAGTATAACTTGTACCACCATTACCAGTAAGTGTTTGCATATCTATAGAGGAAAAATTTGAACTAGATTGATTACCAATATAAGGCATTTATTCCTCCTTAACTAATTGCTGCAACGAGAGATACTACTGCATCAACTGAACTAGCTGTGTCTGATTGAATATAAAGTCTATCACCGTTTTGTACTACTACTTTTGCACCACCATCCATTAACTGTAATGCTGATCCTGCAGGAATTGGTGCATCTTTAACAAGGTAATAATTATTACCTCCATTTTGTATATAAACTGAAACTAAAATTTGTTGTGCTACAATATTGGCAAGGTTAATACCTATAATATTATCGTTAGTAGAAAAATTACTTCCATCAGGCATATCAACTGCTGAAGTTCCGATGGACCTTTCTATATATCTTTTAAAATCTTGTGCCATAAGAATCTCCTATAATGCTACTGACATTGCAATTGAAAAACCTTTTGTTGCAAAGCTACTTGTATCTGTTGCGGCTATTGCTACCCATGTTCCAACAGGTGCGCCTGTTCCTGAAGGGGCGACACTACAATACTTAACAGCCTGATCACCTGTATTATAATACAAATCACCTACTGCTACTGTTTTACCTGCTGCTTCATGTGCGTTTTCAGCTGCTGCATCACTCGCATAACTTCCATAATATCGTTCATCAAAGTTAGCTACACTACTTGCTGCTTGATCTGCCCAATATTTAGCTGAGTATTCTCCACCTGCAACTGCTGTTGACATAGTAAAACCAGAACCACCGCCTAAAGCCCATTGTTTAGCTGAGCCTAAAGATTGTCCTGTTTGTGTACCAATTGCATATTCTTTAGCTGAATATTCAGTATTATCTGCTGTTGTAGTTGTGTTAGTTGCCCAATCTTTAGCGTTACCTGCACCTGATGCTTGGTTTACGCCTGTACCACCTACGGCCCAAGCTTTAGAAGAGTAATCTGAAGTACTAGGAACAACACCATTTACTTTTACTGCATAATCTTGTGCTTTAGTAGCTTGTGTAGTTGCAATAACACCTTGTGCAGTTGCTGTAGATGCCGATGTACCTGCATTAGTTGCATTTGTTGCGCTCGTAGCTGCACTAGCAGCTGCATTTGTTGCAGAAGTATTTGCTGCTGTTGCACTGCCAGCTGCATTTGTTTCACTGTTACCTGCATTAGTAGCACTAGTGGCTGCTGCTGTTTGACTTGCAGCTGCGTTAGTTGCACTTGTAGCCGCCGCCGTTTGACTTGTAGCCGCCGCTGTTGCGCTATTAGCTGCCGCTGTAGCAGATGTTGTTGCAGTGTTTGCTTGTGTTGTTGCCGCTGTTGCTTGAGTTGATGCAGTTGTTGCACTAGCTGCTGCTGCAGTTTCTGATGCTGCTGCGTTAGTTGCACTTGTAGATGCTTCTGCTGCTTTTGTTGTAGCCGTTGCCGCGTCTGCCGCAACACTGCTTGCACTTCCAGCTGCTGCAGTTGCACTATTAGCTGCATTAGTTTCACTTGTAGCTGCCGCCGCTGCACTTGCAGCTGCGTTTGTTTCACTAGATGATGCACTAGTAGCGCTAGTTGCAGCGGCTGTTTCTGAAGCTTTAGCATTAGCTGCAGCCGCTTCAGCTGCTGCTACATCTGCACCTATAAGATCGGGTATACCATCTACTAGTGTATCTGTAAATAAACCACCATTAGCGGCATTATCTGTTGCACCCGTAAAAGCTCCGGGTCTTGCTGGTGTTGTCATTAAATTAACCCTCGCCCGTTAAAGTTTACTTGCAGATTACCACCCGATGCATTTCGTTTAGCGTCTTCGTTATTAAGTTCTGCAATTTCTGATTGAAATACTTGTAAGTATTTTTGTGCTTGATCATCTTCTTGTACATACGAAAACAATTCTGCTAAAGCACCCATAAGCACTACTCTTTCATTTTCATCTCTAAGCCAGTTAGGTACTAATGTACCAATATATTTTGTAGCTGTTGTATTTGAAAATGTTATATCTGTATTATCTGTTATAGTTTGTGGAGTATCTACTACTATACTATTTTGGTTACTTACGTTAGTTACTTTTGGAGGAGCGCCTGTTGTTGTATTAGCGACAACTCCTGTTCCTGATAACTCTTGCCCAACAACAACTGTACCTGATCTATTGTCGTTAGTAATATTTGCACTATTATTTACTGTTACATTTATTTTAGCAGTTACATTTCCTGTAGCTGCTGCAATAGCTTTTGCTTGCGTATCATAGGCTGTTGCCGTGTTAGTTACACCGCTTGTTGTAGTAAAATATAAATATGTAGTTCCTCCAGTAGTAGTAAGAAACCCAGCAGCATAATTAAGTACTGTTACTGCATACAACGCATTAAGTGCGGGTAATCTACGATAATAATAAAGCTCTATACTATCTGCTGTATTGCCTGTGTTTCCATTTCCAAATCCAGGAACTAATGATAAAACATTTTGTTGTCTTGCCCAATAATTATATCCTGTATATTTTTCAGCATTAGAATCATTAAGAGTTCTAATATCTACTTTTTCATTAAATACTCTAGTTGTTAATCCACCAGCGTCTAATTCTCTTATTTGTATAAATTCAATTAAATCATAAGGTAATTGTATTTCTGTTGTACTATCAGTAGTTGAAGAAGCATTTGTTGTTGCTGATTGAAGTAATGTTTTCTCATATTTAGCAACATTTTCTAGCGGAGGAACACGTAATGTTCGATATGCTTTATCTGCTGCATACTTTAAACAATCTTGAATGATTGCATCGCTTACTACTTCTTCGTCTCGGTTAGCCCAAGTACGAACTTTAGCAACAAGCTCTGTGTAAGTCAATGCCATTTCGGTCTCCTAATTAAGTATTGACTACCAAATCACGATATTCAGACATAAGAATTGTTTTTAATTTTTTAAGATTATTTGGATCTTGCATAAAATTTGGATCATGCAAATCTAAATGATGCTCTTGTAAAATTTTAATTGCTACAATATCTGGAATGGTAGCCATCTTTCGATAACCATTTTTTGTACGACCATAATACGCTTCTTTATCGCGTTCTATTTTTGCGTGTTCCTTATATTGTGTAATGTCTTGCTTGGCTTCCCAATCTCCTGATTGAAGATCAAACCCAGCGTGAATGTCTTTATTGGCTTCTACAGTACTACTGCGGAATTTAAAATCTGTTTCTTTTCCCATAATGTCCTCTTACTTAATTAGGCTGGTTCTGTATATGCTACGAATCGACCTGATTTACCTATATAACCTAACTCTGCGCCTGTTGGTGCTGCTGTAGGATTACCGTTAGTCGCTACGTTAGGTGAATTAATATCTAAATGTGTAAGCTGATAACCGCCTGAAGCTACTGCTGCAGTACGCCATACACATGTTTCTGCGGGGTAAGTATTCCCGTTTGCTGTTCTAATAACTAGCATTATTACCTCCTATTTTCCTAATCCTAATGATTTTAAAAATGCAGCAAATGTATTTGGCTGCTCTCCCATTCTTTCTTGTCTATATTTTTCTAAGTTTGCATCTGTAGCTAGTTGGGCTGGAGATGGACCACCCCGTTTTGTTGCCAGCATTGCTCTTTGTGCTGCCAACGCTTTTTGATCACGCTCTTGTTTAGTGAGAGGTGCTGCTGGAGTTTCATTATAATTAACTCCTTGCATTGCACTAGATGTTTCGTTAGCCCGATCTCTAGCTATAAGCTCTTCTGGACTTCTTCGTATTGCCATTGATTTAGGTAATACTGTTGGCATAGCTGTAGTATTTTTATTAACTACAGTTTTATCTTTTATTTGACGCATTGGTGCAGCTGCTTTTTGTGCTGCTGTCATTGCGCTAAGTGGACCTTGCCCTATAGTAGAGTTAGTAGAACGATATTTCATCATATCTCTAGCCATTTTCTTTTGTCTTTCTTCAGACGGGTATTCTGCCGCCATGACTACCTCCTATACCTTTCAGTAGCTGATCTCATGTTCATCATTTTCGTAGCTGATTTAGCACGTTTTTCCGTGTTCTCTGCACTATTTATTGATGGTCCTTTAGTTTTGTTTTTCTTTTGTTGTTTTTGAGAATCTATTCCTTTTAATTCACTACGAGTAGTTCCTTTATAGGGATTTCGTGCTGCATCTCCTGGAGACATTTGTTTTTGAGGCATTTTAATTGTTTGCCCAACACGAATTTGATTAGCATTTTTAATATTAGGATTAGCTGCAAGAATAGCTTTTAATGTTGTGCCATTCTTTTTGGCTATACCTGATAATGTATCTCCTGCTTTTACTTTCATAATTATCTCCCTGTATAGACTGTACCGCCACCAGAGTAGTAGCTATCCATTTTTATTTTCTTACCGCTAAAAGCATACTGTTCTTTCGCTTTTTTCTTTTTAGGTTTTGGTTTAGGCAACACTCCCGGCAAACCTTTAAGTCCGGGGCTTGAGCCTGTACCAATATCAGGGTTATTCATAGAATGACCTTTTGGATATTTCTTACTCACTAGTCCCTCCCAGTAATTACAGTGCCACCAGCGGAATAATACTTTGAAATTTTACCACCGCCAACTTTATATTTATTTCCACCGCCAGATCCTGTTGGTGCGTAAGGAGTTCTATTTCCTTTATTAGCGCCTGCTGTGCTGCCTGCATTAACTCCACGATCAAACATAAGCTCTTTATTTCTTGGACCTTCTGGTATTTTAATAATTTTAATTTTATTAGCCATTAGTCCCTCCCTGTAAACACAGTGCCTCCAGCTGAGTAATACTTAGACATTTTGCCGCCCATTGATTTATATGAAGCGGATTTATTTTTATAACTTTTTTTAGCTTTATTCATTTCTTTTAGCATTGTTGCTTCCATTTCAGCTTTTGGTCCTACAACCATTTGACCTTTTTTATTAATAACACCTGCCATTTTTTTCTCCTATATAATAAAAAAGGGGAAGCCTGTTAAGACTCCCCCTAAGTTAACCTAGCTAAGACCGTAGATAGCACCACAACCAAGAGGGTTACGTACTTCAAGAGTACATTCTTCAACCATCATTCCTTTAGTTGAATCACCTTGCTGACCTACGTCTACTTCTGCAAGAGGACGAAGGTAAGCAGTAGCAAACCACATTGGATCGTAAATAAGAGCAGCAAAGTCTGCTACGTCTACTTTACCTGCACCTGAGAATGCAGATCCGTTATCGCCTTTAAAGAAGTGTTCGTTAGACAGACCCATGATATAGTTAGGAACTACCATTAGATCACCAAAATCAGACATATATACGTCTACTGATTGACGTAGCTTGCCGCCATCGTCAATGTTACGTACAACACCTGTATCAGAAACCATCAAATCAGAGAAATCACGACGAAGCTTTGGTGACAACATAACTTTAGTTGCCTTACCGCCTTGCTCGTAAATTTTCTGCATAACTTGGTCAATATCAGTTAGCGCAAGTGTACCTTTAGTAGGTGCAGTTGTACCACCATTAATTGAACCACGAACAGTATCTGTGCCTTGAGCATCTGTACCAGCGTTAGAAGTAGAAGCTGAAGGAGCTTCAAACTCACCTACGAAGTTACAAGTAGATGCTGAGTTAATAAATGACTGGTATCCACCAGCTGAGCGTGCATTAGCGTTTTGCGCTGCAACAGCGTTAGAAACGTTATATGAGTGAATCATATCAAACTCAACGTCACGCCGTAGTTCTGTACCACGCTTTTTAAGCTGATAAGCATATTCGTCTGCTACACCAGCTTGATCTACTGCACGGCGTGTGCCTGATACAGCAATTGTTTTACCGTTAATCTGAGTATAGTTACCCAAACGTGTACGGTTAGGACCAGAAACAGCGTATTTAGCGCCAGTAGCAGGTGTTGCACCTGTACCGCCAGAACCAGTTGCGTCAGGCGCAATCCAGTCTGTACCTTCACCAATCCGTGAGTTACCGGGAGCTTCTAGCTGATCGGTTTGCCATTCGTGATAAATAGCGGTAGCTTTTGCTTTACCGATAGAAGAAGTAAAAGGGGTTTCATCACGAGTAATCATCGTGATAAAGTTTGCAAGATCCTCACGTTGTGAGACATCTTTGCCAGTTCCGCGAGTTGGTCCTCCGGGACCACCTGTGCCGCGTACACCGAGTACGTTAGCCATAATTTATACCTCCGAGGTATTATAAGTTTAATGAGCGATTTGCCATATCTCTCAAAAATGCCATTTGATCTTCATTACTTGCGCCTTCGCTTAAAGCTAGTTGCCTTCTTTTTTCAGCAGCATCAACTTGTTTTTGAGTACGAGTTTTAGCTTTTTTAATAGGCGCTTTCTTTACAGAAGTTGTTTTTCTTTTTGCTTGACCTTTAGTTACATCTTGTTTTAATCGTCTATAATCGTCAACAAATTTAACAATTACAGGATCTACTACTGTATCTAAAAGATCTCCAGGAATTCCTTCTGATTCTGCAAACTCCCTAATAGCCATTGCTGTTTTCTCATCGAAATCAGGAATCATACTAGGTATTGTTTCTTGAAAATAACTTAATTGTTCGTTCCAAGCTTTAGTAGTTTGTTCTTCAGTTTGTTTTTGAACTGCTTCAACCATTCCTTCGCGTTGTCTACGTGCTTCCCAATAGCTAGCTTGAACTTGTTCACGTTGGTCTTTAAGTTCATTAACTTCATAGGTATCACCTTCTTCACGAGCAGTCTTAATTTTAGCTTCAATGTCATGGTATTCTTTTGAATATGACTGTTCAGCACTGTAAAGTATTGCAGCGGAAGCTTGAGACATGCCTTGTAATTCATTAACTTTAGCATTGTATTCTTCCTCCATTGCTTTACGTGCGTCACCTAGTTCACGACCCTTGTTAGAAAGATGTTGTTCAGTAGAATAACCTTTAATAAGGTCACTAAAAGAAACAGCAACTTCTTCGCCATCTATTTTGACAAGAACTTGTGCTTCTAAATCAAGATCATCAGGAGTGTACACATCGGCTTCTTGGGTAGACTCATCATCCTCATCCGTTGTTTCTTCTTCTTCTGTTTCAATTTCTTCTTCTTCATCTACGTTATCGGATTCCTCTGATGTATCTGGGTCTTCTTCATCAGATTCTTCCGCGTCTAACTCAGGCACTTGCTCATCGGGTAGAGTATCAACGAAATCAGAATTTCGTATGATGTCAGCCAGCAATGCCTCTTCAGTTTGACTTTGATCCATTGCATTAGAATCATCCAATTGGGTAGAGTCTTGTTTTGCTTCTGGAGTATCCATTTACTTTTCCTCCTTTTTAGGAGTAGGAATTTTTTTAATATACCGTTCTCTTAAGCTGTGTAAATCTGTAAGAGTTGCGGCGTTAAGTTTTGCTTTACCAGCGCTTCGCATTGCATCATATTCAAGAGTATTAATCATTGAATCACAATTATTAACTAGCGCTTGGTAATTAATTTCTTTCATTAGTGTCATTGTTGTCCTCCATAAGGTGCGGTATGTTTTTACCGTACATCTCAAAATCGGTCATCTTCTGTTTAACACTACCAAGTGCCATTGCAGAAGCGTAGAGAAATTCACGAGATTTAGTTTCATGTGACTCTGTTTTAAGCCACTCAACAAAGAAGTCTACTAATACTTCTCCGTATACTTCATCAAAAAATTCATCCCGTTCTTTGGCAGCAAATTGGCCTTTAACGTGCGCCCTTCGCGCTAATTCTTCAGGATGAATTTTATGATTACCATATGATTTATCGTTACTCAACCTCGTCTCGGCTGTCTTTCGATATTTATCCATAATATTAAGTTACCAATGTAACATAAATTACTTCAGCGTTTTGTGCAGAAGTACCGTGTGAAGTACCTACATTAGTAAGTGTCTGCGCACCATTATTAAGTCCTGAAACAATTTTATAGTCTTTAGCTGGAACTACTTGATTAGTAAGTACAGCAGATCCACCTGTTGCTACATCAAAAGTTACTGTCGCATCACTATCATTTGTTACCATAATAATGCCGCCGCCTGAACCACCAGCTGTAGTTACTGTACCTGATTGAGTACCGCCTACGCCAGCAGCGTTGAGTGTTACTGTTGCCATTTTACATATTCTCCTGTTGTGGTTGTTGTTGCGGTGGGTTAATTATTTGCCGCGCCAACATTATGATTTGATCATAAGATGGATGCTCTGGCAATGTCGCACCTTCTTTAACTGCTTTAACTGCAAGATCTGCCCATTCTTGAAAATGTTTATCAATAGAAACAGCAAGTTGTCTTGAGTTATCGTCCATTGTATTTTTAGCTTGCGCCTGAGTATAAACTACATTTGCTACTGCAAGATCTGCATCTGCCGCTTGCTTTCTTTGAGTAGTTTCTTTTTCCATTTTCTTAGCTTCGCTTTGCTCTTGTATAACTTTTTGAGCTTTCTGTTTAAACTCATCTGTAGTATAGTCTTCAAGAAAATCATTACTATCAATATTCATAGCCTCAATAAGTTTAGTTGCAAGAACTGCTGGCGCTTGTGGTTTAATTACCATACCAGCGCCTTGAGTATTAAGTGCTGGTAATATTTCCGCACCTATTTTTCCAAGCTTTTGTATCATTGTACTATTTGAGTTTTCGCCTATGTCTAAAAAGATTTCAACATCCATTTTAGAAGGTAATGTAGACATATTTACAGTACCGTAAACTCCTTCTAAATTGTATACTTGTTTACCTTTCATGTTTTTAACCATGGCTTCGTATACACCACTAATTAACCGCTTAAATCCAGTTTCCGCAAATCTACGCGCTATATGCTGGATTCTTTTTTGTGCTGCTGATTGTACAGCGCTAAGTTTTTGCTCGGAGTTACCTGATACATAAAGTGTATCATTAAGTCCTTGCGCGGCCTTAGACATTCCTGTAGCTTGTTCTTTAATAAGTTGTAAGTGTTCTAATACTGCACCTGTACCAGATGAAATAGCTTCAGGTGGAAGTGCTGAAACTGCTGCAGTAGGATTACCGTTAGTAGGTATAATTTGTTTTGGCTTCATATTTTGTAAAGCGCTAAAGTCTACTACATTAGGGTCTGCTAGTTTAGGACTATAGTTAGTAAGATAAGTATTTTCTACAAATCCACGAAGAATAGCTGTACTAGCTAATGTACTGCTCCTAGCAAAGTCTGCCATTGATAAACCAAAAAATTCATGTGGAATATCAATAGGCACAATAGAAGAAAGTGGTATCATATCACAATCTTCTTCATAAAGAATGTGATTATCTACTGTTATAAAATGTTTTAACTCAGCAATACCGTCACCGTCTCTGTCAACTCGAATCCAAGATTCTGTTAAAGTAACTTGTCGATTTGCTTCTGTTTGATATTCATTTCTATTTGATCCTTGCCAATAATTTTGACCCGTAATTTCTTTTCTAGCAGCTACGTCTTCACTATATTTTCCAGCACCTAGCCATTGTACACCATCTCCAAGCTCATCCCATTCACGCTCGGTAAGTGTCATAGCCCAATCAGGATAATACTTACGTAACTCAGATCTTGATACTTCTGTTTGTAATCCTACAAAATCAGCATCATCTATTTCTTTAGCGTTTTCTGATATTCGAAAAGCTTCAGGTGGTATTACTTCTAATTTAATACGACTTTTATCTATGCGTTTACGGAGTCTTACATCTAAATATGATATTGTCTCTGAGTTCGGATTGAGCGTTAGCTCACCGACGATTTCTAAATTTTCATCTGCAAGTATTTCATCTAGTTTAGCTTCGTCTATTTCTTCGTATTCTTCCATGAGATATTCAAAGTCTTCAATATAATCCCATCGAATAACACTATTCTTCCAAAGCAAAGAAGCTTTCATCCAAGTTTGAAGTATTTCCCAACCTTTATTCTTTTTAAAGATACAATAATTAACAACATTACTTGCATCTTTAGCTGCTTTAAATGCACCCGGACTGTCGTCATAAGGTACAAATCGCGCTATTTTATTATTGTTTAAAAATAAATCTGACAATACAGCAGTATAAGCTTCAACAACTTCTGTAGTTCCTGTATCAACAATTGCACTAACGCCTTGTGGAGTCAAATGTTCTTGAGGGACTCCCGCGTATTCATAAGTAGCTTTTAAACGCTCTCGTGTAAGATCACTACTGTTAAGCCAATCACCTGCAGAGTTCATAATTCCTTGTTCAATTATGTTAGTCAACTCTTCGTCTGTGACCGCTTCTTTATAACCTTGTTTTGCCATTAGTATTTCCCGTTATTACTATTACCACTATAGATAGCTTTAGATGCTTCCATAATTTGTTGATTATAAGTTCCCGGTTGAGACAAAGGGGTTTTACGTTCCTTTGGTTTTTTGGGAGGTGTAACGGGTTTTACTTGTTGATATCTGCCTACGTTTGTCATTTACCGCTCCTGGGTTTATGTATGCGTCTCTTATTTCTTTTATTGTTCTGTAACATCCTATGCAATAAGTATTTGTTTCGTCTAAAGTACAAACCTTAATGCAAGAACTTACCACTTTACTTTATTAGCCCAATAAGCTGCACTCATTGGACCTTTATTGATATTTGCTTTATGTCTTGCTTTCCACGCTTTATTTCGTTTGCTTCCATCAGGGCTTCCGCTTACGCCTTGAGAGCCAAATCTAATAAGCTTTGGTTTGCCATTTGGTCCTGTAACTGCGACTGCATGAGACTTTGTTTTATGTCCTGGAGTCCTTTTAGGTTTACTAAGACCGCTAAAACGTTCTCCTGCTACTTCTATACTCATTTATCCCTCCACAAAGTCTACAATAATATACTCATCACCGCTTTGTTCTAACGTTACTTTTTCTTTTTTACAGCTATATAAGTGTCCTGTACCTACATTTCTATCAATCTTACGTTTTACGGCAAGACAATCTGAAAGTGAGAAATGTGGTGTCCATTCTTTAGGTTCTCCACCAAGCGTTAAGAATAAAACAAAAAGTGTTTCTACCATTAGTGTTCTCCATTACGCAACTTTTCTATACTTTCTTCTAGACTTGTAATACGCTTTTCATAAAAGTTTAATATAAGCTTTTGTTGTTGATCGTAAGGAGCTTTACCTTCTTCTATTTGCTTTTGTAATTTTTCTAATTCACCTGAGAGGTGTTCTATTAACATATACTGTTCACTGTCTGCAGGGAGCGAACCCATCTCGCCTCTAGGCCATTTAATACGAAACTCTGTATTTTGTCCTAGATCTGCTTCCATCATAGTTACATTAGTCTCTATTTGGTTAAGCCGTTCTATGATTCCAAAGTATGCCCATGTAGCAATGCTTGCAGCTGCTATAAGACTGATCATGTTTCTAAGAGGAAGTGCTACTTCCGTATTATCACTGACTTTAGGCATTATTCGACTCCTAGAATTCTAGACAGCCCAAATACCTCCATAAGCATAAAGGTAAAGAAAAGTAGTAATACACCACCTGCGATTAGTTTACCGCTAAAGTTTGTACTACCTATCTTTATAGCTACAAATTCGTTTCCTAATATGCGAAGTACTAATTCAAAACTATTTTCACCAACACTTACTGATACTGGTTTTGATTTGGGTTTATCCCCATCCATTTTCCCCACTCCCCATAATAATGTCGCATACCCACTTCATCGTGAATAGTACTGTTCTCATGCCGACCGTGTAATATATTTCTGTTCTCAGTTCCCTGACGCATAGTTACACCTTGACCAGTGACACCTATAAGGTCTTCGTGTAGATTTCTACCGAATGGACCCCATATGCTGTTGTGGTGTTTGATTCTTGTTTCTCTGTCTTTCGCAGAATCCAACTTAAGACCATATCCACGAAATTCAATAAGGACTTTGTCTGGACCAAGAGGCGTAACACTATCGCTTCTATAAGCGCTACCCCGAAGATTAAAATTAAATCCGGGAAACAAATCCACCATATACCACTGATTGGGAGGGAGGTTAGGGAAACTAAGCTCTCCTCTATCCTCAAAGCCATCGTATTCTTCGTAGTTAACCGTGAAGCTGCTGACGTTGACATGTCCGTTATCGAAAGGTATATTTTTTCTAGCAAAGTATTCATCGTTAAACCCCGATACACGATTAAAGTAATGCATGAAGTCGTGATAAAACTCACTGTTCGTGTCGTGCCATAGCTTGTAGTTAGTGTCTATTATTGCTTTGTGATAATGAAATACCTCTAGTGGCTCAGTGTCAATAGCGTCTGCAATACAGTCAAAAGCACCTGCAGTCCATTCATCTACGCTTTGAGTTGGATTAGGATCTAGTGTTACCCAGACCATGCCGCCGTGTTTTACTTCACAGTGTAAAGGTTTTTCTGTTGTTGCCCAACCATCATAGGTAATAGTTCCAGAAGGTTTACGATAGTCAATATCATTAGTATTATAATAAGCCTGAACATTTTTACCATCTATATTAATTGCAATAACTCTTTTATTTGCAATTTTTGTTGTTCGATAATTGCCTTTATTTTCCATTTCTGATATGTGGCACATAGGAACCCATACTTTAGAAAAAATATTTTTTAATTCCTGTTCGTATATCTCATAGTTATTGTAAATCATAGAACTTATATGTTCTACCTTCGGAGTCTTGCTCCAATCTTTATGATTTCTAGGTGGCAAAATTATCTCCTATGCGAGTTAATAGTTCGCATTGATAGTTTACAAACGTCCAATTCCCATCTTTGGGTAGCTCTTCATGTAATAATTTAAACTCTATACACTCTTGTCTATCTTCAAACCATTGTATGCTTTGTTCTACACACTCAGTAGCTGTACAAGCTGTTACTAAAAGCGACCATATCATTACTTATCCCCTCGGTGTTCATGCCCCATCCATATTCCAAATACACCTGTCATAACACCCATAACTACTGAAACAAAAGCAGATTGTTGTGAAGTAGGATCTGGTAAGGCCATGAACCATTCTGCACAACGCCAACTCATAACCGTACTTGCAAGCATCATAAGCCTAGGAAGTACTTTCCATTTAAGAAATTGTTCTACTGTAAATGGCATTAGAAATAAGCCTCTAATGCCTCTAACCTATCAATGTGTACTGCCATTTTATCTAGCTCAGCTTGTATAGCTTCCATTATATCTGAGTGTTCACCGATACCTGCAGGATTATCTAAATATACTTCTATATTAGCTTTATGTAATTCAATATTGCCTTCAGCATGTTTAATTAATGCTTTTGTTATAATTGATTCTATCATCGTATACTTGGTCTCCTCATTACCTTTCCTCTTTCTATTTGTACAGGTGCAGCTTCTTGTTTCCGAGGCTCCACACGTACAGGCTTTATTTGTTTTGCTTGTATCTTTTTCCATTGTTCATCCGTATAATGTCCTACTATTGGTGATTTATATTTTTTAGGTCTACGCATAAGTGGGCTTTCCCTACCCCTAGCAGCCCTGACTAGGTGAGGACAACGGTAGTTTACTGTAGGGTGAGCTTATCTAACTCAGCCTGTAATTCGTCATCTGTTAAATCAGAGGCATCGAGGTTTGTTTGAGTTACATCTTGACGAGATAACTTTGGTTGTTGATACTCAGCTAGTATAGATGCGACTTTTACAATTTGATCTGTATCGCCTTCTTCCATAGCTTGTACTAAAACATAGTTAAGCGCATGGATAGCGTCTGGCGCTTCATCACCTAATTCTTTCATAGCAACAATAGTTTGTTTAGCTAATTCTCGTTTCTCTTTATTTTTCTTGCGTACTTCTAGTCCTCGTTTACGCCATTCATCTGCCATTTCAGAATCTTTTATAGACACAAGATTCTTTAAGCCAGGATGATTTGGATCTCCTCTTATAGCCATACTGTGTTCTCCTGCTCAAACGAGCCTGCTTTATCTCGCCATGATATTTTATTATCTGTTAATTTGTGCTGATGGGTTCTGTAGGCTTCGAAGGCAATTGCCAATGCCATAACGGTATCGTCAAAATTTCCTGCCATAGCATTTGTAGAGCCGTTGTCGGCTGAAACATAAGTTCTTAACTCCTGTACTATAATATCACTGAAGATTCCTAAGTCATCTTCTTCTATTGCTCGTTTTAGATTTCCTATTATCATTGGTTTCGTAGAAACCGTAGTGCGAAATCCGGGTTTTCCACCTTCTTCTTCTAAAAGACTAGCAGCTTTGGTTTGATAGTACAGGTTAACGTAATTCATTTGTTTAAGTCTGTTAAGAGTGGCTATTCCTAGACTATTACTCTCTACCGCTAATAGGGCATTGTTAAAATACCTACCGAGATAGAAAAGAATGTCTCCAAAGTTACTCGGATCTACATAGTTGTCCCTAAATAACGCACAAATCTGTCTTTCTTTATTGAGTACAACAGCAGCGCTGTAATCTTGTCCTACGCCTAGCGAAACATCTGCACCGATAATAAAACGATCTTCAAATCGCGGAGGAACCCATAGTTCTAAGTGTCCTTCCCTAGCATCTTCAAAGTAATTTGTAGCTTCGTCAAAGTTTCTGATGTAATCTGGTGCTTTTATTACTATTTGGTTTACTTTTTCTTGATCAAATACAGAATTACCTGTGACTAGAAAAGCTTCTTCAGGAGTTGCAGGATATTCTTGTCTAAACTTTCGATCTCCTGACTCGGCTATCTTTAAACGCCGCCAATATAGCTGATCGTTGTCTAAATCGTGTCGTTCTAGTAGTTCCCACTCTTCTTCTGTGAGTTCTAGGTCTTCTGGAGCCTTACGTCTGTACTCTGTAGTCAGAAACCAAGGTAGAAAAATAGGAATATACTCATTTTCTCCTCGCATTGCCCCTTGAAAGAGCCTGTAAAACTCCCCCGAAGCACCATTTGCAGTACTTTCTAGGATAACCTCTGTTCCCACCTCTTGACTGATCCCTTGGAATAGTCCAGCAAGTATTTGTTCATCAAATTGCCAAAAGGCAACCTCTGATAGGTGTGCAATAGTAGGCGTAGTTCCGCGTCCTGCTTCTTTAGCACCTGCTGTGTACAATCTGTAACCACTTTTGTTGTGTTCGAATAAGATTTCTTTGGCATTAGACTTGTTTAGCGCGGGTGGCTCCTCCATATTGTCGATAATATTACGACTCATGTTAAAAAGAGCATCTGAAGTAGCACTATCATGTGCCATAACAACAGACCTAGTATAAGGGGTGAAGAATGTCTTCCAAAATACTCTAGCTGCACAGTAAGTACTAATGCCTTGTTGTCGCGCCTTGAGTACAATTGCCCTAACCTTTCCAGTTTCTGCCAGTTGGTCCTCTAATTTCTTGTTTATTATAGACTGTGCATGGTTAAACTTGAAGGGGACAAAGCCTTGGGATGCATTCTTCGTAATAATTCGTATTTGTTGTTCAGAAAATAGTCCGAAGTCGTCCTTATATGTTTGTAATCGTTTACGTTTTTGTAATTCTTTAGCTAATTCTAGCTTACGTTTATTGTTCATTTTAGGAGTCCTCTTAATTTTCCTATAAGGGTGTGTTTAATAAGACTTTTTCTTTGTGTCTAAAAAAGATGTAGCGCGTGTGTGGGTACCCCCTCTCGTTTGTGTGTCCCCCCTGTTCCGTTTCCTCCCGCCTTGCCTCGCCTGCCTTCGGGTGGGCGGGGTCTTTTCGGCTGTCCTCGTGGCTTCGCGGTCTCTCCCTTCCGCGTGGCCTCGTGGGTTGCTGGGTTGTCTGGTTTCCCTTGGGCGCTTTTGCCCGCTCTTTTGTTTGGAGGTTCCTTATGGTTCGTTCTTCTTCTTTGTCTGTCGCTTCGTCTGCTCCTTTCGCTGGCGGTGTGCCTTCTTCGTTTGCGGTGTCTGTGGGTTCTGCCCCGGTTCCGTCTTCGGCGTTCCGTCCTGCGTTGCCGGGTGCGGTCTTGTTGGGTGCGCCTTCGGTGTCTTCGGCTTCGGGCGGCGGCGTGTTGGTGTCGGTTCCGTGGTCTTGCCCTGTGTCGGGTCTTTCTGGCTCGTTGCGTTGCGTTGATCGGGGCTTCGCGTCTCCTTCGGAGGCTCGCTCGTTCTTTGCGGCGCTTGAGGCTGCGGCCTTTGCTTCGGCTTCTTCCGGTGCGTTGTTCTTTGTGGGTGGCGCTCCGGGTAGTCGTGGGTTGCTTTCGGGTTGGTTCTGTGCGGTCTCGTCCGAGCCTTTCGGCCCGGCCTCGCCTGCTGCGCCTGTTGGTGCGGCTCCTGTCGTCTTTGGCGGCTAATTAGCCTTCAGGGTAGCACTCTTAGGGGTGCTATCCGAAAGGATAATTGGTATCCTAGCAAGCCATAAGGAGGTTATTATGGAAGCATTCAAAATAATACAAGCCGCTGTAGATATGTCGGATGAAACACTCAAAGACATTATACAGGCACTCTCAGTCGAACTACAAGACAGAGAGGTAAGAATGAGAATAGATCCTGAATTTACTAACGAAGAAGTATTCGAAGATGCACTTACTGGGGGTCTCACTCCAGATGACCCTGACGTAATTGCTGGAGGATACTCAGAAGCATTTGGAGAGTACATAGCTCAGAAGGAAAGAAAGGAGTCAATGCGTACTACTGGTGCATAGATAGGTACACTTTGGGAGTATTTTCGAGTTTACGTGGAGTAATCTGCGTGCGAATGTATCTTTATGTGTGTTAATATGAACAATTAGGTCCAAAAGGAGACTATTATGTGGACAGGTTTATCTACTCAAGCTATGAAAAACTTTGGAGACAAAGTAGCTAATGAAACTCGTACTATCAATAACGAAGAAGCAATAGCACATCATGTTATGTTAGCCGCAATAGAACGTGCTAGAATAGCTGCAATTCAGAAAAATCATAGAGGAACCGAAATGGTTGCTGGATTTACAGGTAAATACAGAGATTATAGAAAGGACTTCTAATGGAATTTCTAATCATTCTTATATTAACTATAATCTTCTAAGGAGACTGTTATGGAAATCGTAGGTATATTCTTATTGTTATTCGTACTAATATTTACAATAATATGTGCAATTGTAGATGATTGTGCTAATGCTAAACTACGTAGAGACTTTCCACCTCGTTATCATTTACGTAAACGAAGAGTATCGATAAGCAAATGAGTAGCCTTCAGGGTAGCACTGTAATGGTGCTATCCGAAAGGACACTCCTGTCCTAATCTGCTGTGAAAGGAGATAAATCATGGCAAACTCTACAACAATCATCCGTGACCTCGAATTCCATTGGGCAAAGCTGGACAAGCCAGTAAGTCCGTTTGGAACCGAGCAGTACGACCTTCAAGTACGTTTCCCTAAGAAGCGTGTTAAAGAGATGACTGCTTATGGCAAGGTCAAGGAACAACTTGATGGTCAGTTCTCCATTAACATTACTC
>Ga0209503_10000093_pt1 | contig 60807 bp, 48 predicted proteins | sample SouAtlMetagenome_2_FD_187448 | JGI IMG/M metagenome (GOLD analysis project Ga0209503, IMG submission 187448) | Marine eukaryotic phytoplankton communities from Atlantic Ocean - South Atlantic ANT15 Metagenome (SPAdes) (version 2) | ecosystem: Environmental > Aquatic > Marine > Oceanic | place...
TACTTGTAGTGATGTTGGAGATAATATTGTTAACCTTACAGTAACTGATGCTAATGGTAATCAAGACTCACTTGAAGCAATTGTTACAGTTGTGAATGATTTTGAAGACACTGATAATGATAATATTCCTGATAATTGTGATGATGAAATATTACCAGATTTTGATGGCGATGGTATTGAGGACTCTATTGATAACTGTCCTGATACATATAATCCTGACCAATCTGACATTGATAATGACGGAATTGGAGATGTATGTGATTTAGTTGAAATTAATATCTCTGAGGCTATAACTCCAAATGGAGACGGTATTAACGATACTTGGTTTATAAACAATATTCAGAATTATCCTAGTAGTGTAATACGAGTTTATAACAGATGGGGTCAAGAAGTTCTTTATGTTGTTGGATACCAGAACGATTGGGATGGAGTATATAAAGATAAATCTGGTTCTCTTCCTGACTCAGCATCATATTATTATCAAATAGATCTAGACGGTAATGGCACTCTAGATTATGATGGATGGCTATATATAACTAAATAATATTAAATGTTAATTAAAGAAAAAACAATGCGAAATATCAAATTCTTATTCCTTTTATTTACACTTATTTTTGTGAATGAAAGTTGGTCACAGCAAGAAAGCAGCATAACCAATTACTGGTCGCATATGAATATAATTAACCCCGCATATGTTGCTTCTGATGGTATGATAAATTTTAAATCAACTGTTAGAAATCAATGGGCAGGTATTTCTGAGTCTCCAAAAACGCAGATGTTCAGTTACCAAAGACCTGCTTTTGAAAATGTTGGGATTGGCTTATCAATTTCTAATGATAAAGTATTTATTGAAACTAGCACATTTGTTGCACTTGATTTTTCGTATAAATTACAAGTTTCTGAAAAGTCATTGCTTTATTTTGGTATGAAAGCAGGGGTAGATTTTTATTCAATTAATACTTCAAACTTACAAACTTTTTCTCAACTCGGATTTCAATTTGATCCTAGATTACTTAATGTAGATAATGTAAGTCCAAATGTTGGAATAGGTTTTTTATTAAAAAAGAAGAATTGGTATTTATCAGCTTCAATTCCTAGGATGTTGAGTTCAGAACGTGCCTCTACTTATGGTGATTACAATACTGTAGTTGCTAGAACTAAGCCTCATTTCTATATGTCATCCGGCTATGATATTAAGTTTTCATCTCCTAACTGGGTGCTATCGCCTTCTTTTTTATTAAGATCTGTTGAAAATGTTCCAATCGCATTTGACTCTAATTTATTAGTTAAATACAACGATAAGATGAGTTTAGCTTTCACATATGGTAACCAAAAGACATACGCATTTACTTTTGGGATTGATTTATATGATAAATTTAGTGTTGGGTATTCTTATCAAACAAGTTCAAGAGCATTATTATCAACTGAGTGGAACTCAAGTGAATTGTATTTAGCATATTCTATTCCTTATAAAAAAAATAAAAACAGTGTTGATCCTCTAGAGGAGTAGACAATAAAAGTTTTTTTAACAAGCTAAGAGTTTAGATTCTTTTAACGATTAATTAATGATACACATGAAAAAATTACTATCCTATTTATTTATTTTTATTTTTTTAGTTTCTTGTAAAGAAACTTCAATTGAAAAAACAATTGAAGTAGATCGTGAGGTTGGCTATTTAATTACACCTCAAAAGACTTACACAGCCTCTTCAGGAGATGACTCTATAGTTGAGCTTTGGGATAAATATATCCAAGCACATAATAACCAAGATCTAGAATCAATTAGAGAAATGAACTCAGATTCAATTCAAATTTATGGTCCTCGTGGAGAATATATTAATGGCGGTGATGATCACGTTAAATTTTTAAAGGGCTGGTTTGAAGAGTCTGATCCAAAATGGAACACTTTTTTCTCATTTCCAATGAGAGTAAATGATATGGAAGCTCAAAAAGATGGTCAATGGGTAGTTTCTGGGGCAGTTTTAAAAATGAATGTAGACGGCTCTGAAACTAATGTTACTCAGCTTTTCGATGTCTACTCTGAAAACGGAAAAATCATGAAGTTTTATGTATATGAGCGCGTAAATCCAGTTTCAGAGTGAGGTTGAAATTTATTTAATTTTTGTGTAATTAAATAAAATACGTGTGCTTTATCTGTTTTTAAGGTAAAGGATACAGATATAGTTAATTTAATTTAGCACAAAAGGCATTAAATATTTAACCAGTCCAATTATTATTAAAAAGGTTAAAAACTTTCTTACATTTTACGGAGCTACAATAATATAATTGTAACAAACGCACGTATGTGTTAATTAGCTTGCTTTGTAAGGAAATGAAGAATGATGTAAGTCAATTTTTAAATCACCATTTTGCAATTGGTATCCAAAAGTATATTCAACTTTAGCTTCATCCCCATTTAAATCGGTAAAGAAATAATTTCCCATAGCAATTGCTCTTTTTTCCTCTAATATTATTCCAGTGTTTTCAAAGCGGACTTTAGTCCATGGCTGTATAGCAAACCCTTTGTCTTCTGTACAAGCTCTATCATCTCCTGCGATAAAATATGATAATGCTTCAGATTTAGTTGGTCTGAATTGTTCTATTTCACATTTAGTTGGCTTGAATAAAACAGTTGATGATGCAAATGCGTATCTTTCATCTAAGAATGAAGATGCAAAAGCTTCACATTCTGCTCTTTTTTCTTTTAGAGCGCCAATTTTAACAACTCCATTTCCCCATTTTTCTTGGGCTTCTATTACTTGATCTTTTGTAATCATTTTTATGTAGTTTAAGGTTTATATTTATTTTTCTTTTTAAAGTCTGTATTTAAAATCATTCCAAATTGTAAGAATGTTTTTACACTTGTCTGTACTTCTTGTCTTAATAATCCAATTTGAAATTCTATATTTTGAGAGTACTTATATCCAATACCTCCATAAAGCCTATTTCGATCAAAAAAAGTTTTTTCTCCATTAATAAAAAGTTCATTATAAATACCAAGATAAATTGTTCCAGTTTCTAATAACTTCCGATTAAGAGGATAAAATAACATTATTCTGTATCTAAAACGGGTTTTAAAATCTTTTTCAATAAAACGTTCTTCAATTCGATAGCGATGTTCAAATTTTATTCGACCAATTTTGTTTGTTGTTAAAAATTGTTGCCATATTCTATGTTCCTCAACTTCAGGACTCTTTCTATTAGATTTATAAGCGTGATTACCAATATGAGCATATCCAATTGTAGCTGAGGCATGTGGTTTAATATGATAATTAAGACCTGTCCTTAACAACAGTTGTTCAATATTTGTAGGGCTAATTGTGTGATTTCTGTATTGTAGTTCAGAATGAATACTTAGTTTATCACTAATTTTATTCGTCCCGAAATACATAATCCAATTACCTGTGTCTTCTTGAGAATTTGAAAACAAAATCCCAAAAACAAATAAAATAAAGAAATACTTTGTTTTATGGTTCATAATTTAAACTTTAGTTTAAACTTTAAAAAACTCAACAAAGCTTTCTGGATTTGTCACATTACCGCGCTCAGAAATAAGACTTATCTCAATGTTTCTATTATTAGCCTTTAATAAAAAATCTTCTAAAATCTCGATTATATCATAATCTAAGAAGCGAGTATTTTTAACATTAATTTCTAATTTAGCATTAGGGGCAATTTGTTCAAGCTCTTTTAAAATTGCTCCCTTATTTATGAATGTCACTTCTTCAGCAAAAGTCATTTTAATTTTTTCAGCTCCGTCATTTTCTTTCTCAATGTGTAAAAAATGAGAATTTTGATAATTTTTAATTAAAATAATTACAATCCCGACAGATAATCCCATTCCAATTCCAATAAGTAGGTCTGTAAAAATAATTCCGAGTACTGTTATAATAAATGGGACAAATTGCTTCCAGCCTTGTTTGTAAATAGTCGCAAAAAGTTGAGGCTTAGCTAATTTATAACCTACAATAAATAGAACAGCAGCAAGTACAGATAGTGGGATTTTATTCAATATATTAGGAATTATTATTAGAGATATAAGTAATAAAAAACCATGAATTATTGCAGATGATTTTGTTTTTCCTCCTGATTGAATGTTAGCCGAGCTTCTCACAATTACTTGAGTTATTGGTAATCCACCAATTAATCCAGAAATGATGTTCCCCGTCCCTTGAGCCAAAAGCTCCCTATTTGTTGGGGTGACTCTTTTTCTTGGGTCTAATTTGTCCGTTGCCTCTACACATAAAAGTGTTTCAAGGCTTGCAACTAGGGCAATAGTAAACGCAGTAACCCAAATTTGAGGGTTGGTGATTTGATCAAAATTAGGGCTGCTAAATTGCCCTAAAAATGATGAGACATCCTCAGGGACTGGAACACTAACAAGCTTGGCACTGTCGATTGAAAAAGTACTACTATCTTTAGTCAGTATATAGTATATTATTCCAACTGCTACAGCTACAACAGGGCCTTGTATTATTTGAAAAATTTTGAATGATTTTGACAACCAAACATTCCAAATTATTAGTATTGATAAGCCAATACAAGCTATTAATGTAGCTCCTAAATTTATTTGACTAAAAATGTCAATAAAATTTGAACTTTCAGCAGTATTTTTGTCAATTCCAAAGAAATAAGGTATTTGTTTTATAACAATTATTATACCTATTCCAGTTAACATGCCTTTTATTACTGAAGAAGGAAAATAATAACCAATGACTCCAGCTTTCAAGATTCCAAATAAAACTTGTATGACCCCTCCTAAAACTACTGCTAATAAGAAATTTTCAAAACCTCCTAAGGTTGATATTGCTACCAATACAATTGCAGCTAATCCTGCTGCTGGTCCGCTCACTCCAATTGCAGATCCGCTTAAAGCACCAACAACGATACCACCAATAATTCCTGCAATTAAGCCTGAGAACAATGGAGCGCCACTGGCTAAAGCAATTCCTAAACAAAGCGGAAGTGCTACAAAGAACACAACAATACTAGCAGGGATATCTGCCTTTAAATTTTTTAATGGGTGTAAATGATTCATGACTTTAATTTATAGTCTATTAATAATATTTTAATTTATAATGTTTTTTTAGTTTCCGATAATCAAATAGAGTAATCTGGCGGAGGTATTATTATATCAATATTAATTTCTGTAAATGAAATTGAAGTAATAGATTTCACTGACTTAGAATTATTTAATTGATATTGATTTGTAGTGTTTTTTGATTTACACACAAGTTCTTTATCAAATTGAGTTTCATCTATTTCAAAAACATCTTTTTCATTAGTTTCATCTAAATCCATAAAATTATCAATAACAAAATTTTGTATTTCCATGACCTCAGATATTGGTTTGGCCACAAAACAAAAAAGGATTATTGTTGAGATAACCCATGTTACGTTATTTGTTAAATATTTGTTCTTGTTTATCATTATATACTGCAAAAAACTAAGTTTGTATAAAAGCGAACAATATTATTTTTTCCTTTTTGAAAGTCTGTAAGAGAAGGTATATGATCTGCAAAAAATCTTTGATTATGTGCCCCTTCAATAATTGTTGAAACTAACATATGGGGAAATTCATAATTAGGATTATATTCAACTATGAAACTACTGACACGTTCAACAACCTGTTTGTAGGCTTTGAAAAAACCTTTTTCATTTTCTTTGTCGATATCTATATTATGATATGCTTTTGAAGATTCAGTGATTATTATTTTATTCAACTGAACTTCATCAATAAATGAAAAGTCTGAATCTTTTTTTATATCCTCCGCAAGGAGTTCAATTGATAGCTTAAGTTTCTCTTTGGGATCATAAATATTAGTTGTTTTTAAAACAATTTTATAATCCATCCAGCTCCAGTACCAATTAACCAAATAGATAAGTAAAGCATGTTTGTTTGAAAAATATCTGTAAACAGAACTTTCATTTGACCCTATAGAATCACCAAGTTTTTTAAAATTAAATGATTCAAATCCAATATTATTAATAATTTCAATACTTTTTGATATAATCTGTATTCCTAATTCAGAGGACTCAGGATCTTTGCTATAAAGATCAGTGCATGAGTTAATTTTAATGCTTAGGTTTTTCATAAATTCCTCGCAAAGATAATAGTAATACTATTAATATTTTTTAAAATTTTCTTAAAACTTTTCATGTTTTATGTATGTAGAGGTTATATTAAGATCATAAGATATTTTTATTCAAGGAATTAAAATTTTAAATCATTGATTTTTAATTATTTAACTTTGGTTGTTATGTTCTAAAATATTTTTATACAACATATTATGTATGGGTGGTTTTATTATTTGTTGTTATCAGGTAAATTAAATTTTTGTATTTTACGCCCCCCAATTAACTGAATATGCTCTATTAATTACCAAAATGAAATCTTATAATTTATATACTAAATTTGCTTTTTTTATACTAATATTTCTAATCTGCAATTGTTTATTTTCTCAGGAGCATCCCTCGGTCATGTCATTTTCACCCGAAAATTATGGTGCAGAAAATCAAAACTGGGATATTACACAAACCGATAATCAGTTCATGTATTTTGCAAATAATTCAGGTTTACTTGAATTTAATGGCTCAAAGTGGACTTTATACCCTGTCCCTGACAATCAAATTAATAACTCTATTGTTAGATCAGTTAAAGCAATAGGTGATAAGATTTATTCAGGGAGCTATATGGATTTTGGTGTATGGGAGTATGACAATTTTGGTGTATTACAGTATCAATCAATTCCACTTAAATTAGGAATTGATATTGTCGATGATGAACAGTTTTGGAATATTGAAGTCGTAGGTAATTGGATTCTTTTCCAATCATTATCCCGAATATATCTTATAAATATTATAAATAATTCCGTTAAAATTATCGAATCAGATTATGAGATATGGAATAGCTTTGACGTTGACGGAATAGTTTATTTTGTAAAAAAAAATAAAGGGATATATAAAATTATAAATGGAGAGGTTGCATTATTTTCTAACTCACCAAAGCTTATAAACTCAAAACTTGTTGGCATATTTAAACTTAATGATAAACTTCTATTTATAACCGCTAACAAGGGGATTTTATATTTTGAAGATGATAAAATATCCAAATGGAAATTAGGAGAAGACATTGATTTGTCTAAATTTTCAATATATAGTAGCAATCAATTAAACGATGATAGTATTGTACTTGGAACAATTTCAAATGGTATCATCCATATTAATACTGATGGTTCTTTTAAATATTCTATTGATTTTGAAAAAGGATTAAGTAATAATACAGTTCTTTCACTATTTCAAGATTCTAATTACAATTTGTGGCTTGGGCTTGATATTGGAATTAGTCACATAAATTTATCTTCAAGGTTTAGAGTTTACAATGATAATTCTGGTCAAATAGGAAGTGTATATGCTTCTATTATTCATGATGGCTATTTGTACTTAGGAACAAATCAAGGATTGTTTTTTAAGCCTCGTGGATTTGATGGACCATTCAGCTTTATTAAAGGCACAAGTGGTCAAGTTTGGACTTTGAAAGTAATTGATAATTCACTTTTTTGTGGACACAATAAGGGTACCTTAGTTATTGAGAATAATCTGATAAAATCAAAAATTTTTAACGCAAACGGTAGTTGGGATTTTAAAAAAATTAAAGGCACCAATTATATACTACAGGGTAATTACAAGGGTTTACACATACTTAAAAAAACCAATAATCAGTGGTCTTATGGCTATAAGATTAAAGGATTTGATATATCAAGTCGTTTTTTTCAGATCATAGAGGATATTGTTTATGTTAATCACGAAATGAGAGGGTTATACAAACTAAAATTATCTTCAGATTTTAAATCATTAATTGATATTGAGTTAGTTACTGAGATTGATAAAGGCAGTGGATCCAATTTTATTAATTTTACAGGGGATTACTTTTATACATCTTCAAAAGGCATATATAAACTCGAATCCGATTTCTCTACTTTTAAAAAAGCAGAGAAGTTCTTTGAAATATTTGATAAGTATCCAACAACAACAACTTTATTCGACGTTAAATCATCTCAAAATATGAAGTGGTGTTTTAGTGGGAATAGTATTCTTTTAATTTCTCCTGGAAGTCTTAGTGATAAACCAAATGTTGAAGAGATTCCTATTAAATATTCAAACTTTAGAAATGTAGTAATGGGTTTTGAGAACCTAACAAAAATAGCCGATAATGAGTTTTTACTGGGTTCATCAAATGGATATTATATTTTAAGAAGTGATCTTGTTAACTTCAATGACAATAAAATGATTCATATAAATGTAGCTCAAACATATCCTAAGAACGAGATAAAACAATCATTAGACTTTTCATCAAGCCCAACGTTAAATAATGAAAACAACAATCTATATTTTGAATTTAGCGTTCCTCATTATGGAAATGATATTGAAACTAAATTTTCTTATAAATTAGAGGGATGGTCAAATAATTGGTCAACTTGGAGTTCGGAATCATCCCAAGTTTTTGAAAATTTACCTTTTGGAGAATACGAATTTAAGGTTAAAGGTAAAGTAGGCAATTATGAGACTACAAATCAAGCTTCTTTTTCTTTAGTAATTGCAAGGCCATGGTTTTTATCTAAAATAGCTTTGTTTTTGTACATAATTATATTAATCATTTCGTCTGTTACAATACATAATTTTTATAAAATTTACTTTAAAAAACAACAAGAAGCATTGCTCATTAAATCCCAAAAGGAAATAGCTTTGAGTGAACTCGAAAGTAGTCAAAAATTGATGCAATTGAGAAACGAAAAGTTGGAGATAGATATTGACAGTAAAAACAGAGAATTAGCAATTTCAACCATGAGTTTGATTAAAAAGAACGAGTTTTTAAACACGATAAAAACACTTCTTCAAGAAAATAATAGCCCTAACCAGCTTAAAAAAGTTATAAAAATTATTGATAATAATATTAATAATACAGATGATTGGAAATTATTTAAAGAGGCATTTGACAACGCTGATAAAGACTTTTTGAAAATTGTTAAAGAAAAGCACCCTAGTTTAACTCCTAATGATTTAAAATTGTGTGCATATCTTAGATTAAATCTATCTTCAAAAGAAATTGCTCCCCTTTTAAATATTTCGCCAAGAAGTGTTGAAGTTAAACGATATCGTTTGAGAAAAAAGATGGATTTGCTTCCAAAATCTAGTTTAACAAATTATATTTTAGATATATAAATTTTTAAAAAGTTAAATTTAACTATACAGTTCCACTACATTTTTGCTTTTCAGCTCTCTATTTAGTAATTCATGTTGTATATTTAAGTTCCAAATTTATCTTTAATTCCTAAATTTTTCACTTAAAAGGTGAAATTTGGTTAAGTGTATGTCTTTTGTAGCGGTTTAATAATTTGCCTTCTGAATATGTTATTATATTTTTAACAAAATCAAACAAACTAAATTTTATGAAAAGAATATTTTATTCCTTGATGTTAACCTTTTTGTGTTTTTCATTTTCATTCTCGCAAACGTTTTCGGTTTCAGGAACAGTTAAATCTAGTGTCGATGGAATGCCTATTCCTGGTGTCAATATTATTATCAAAAACACATCAAATGGTACTGTCACAGACTTTGACGGTAATTTCGTTTTGTCTGATGTTTCAGCCGGTTCTATATTAGTTTTTTCCTATGTGGGTTATCAAACTTTAGAGCTACCAGCTTCTTCATCTATGGATGTATCATTATCTGATGATAATGAAGCATTAGAAGAAGTTATATTAATTGGTTATGGATCTAAAAGCAGGAAAGATGTGACAGGTTCTGTATCAATGGTTAAATCAGAAACAATTGAAAAATTAAAACCAGTTGATGTTGCTCAGGCTCTACAGGGTCGAGCATCAGGGGTTTCTGTAACAACCTCTTCAGGCTCTCCAGGTAGCGGTTTTCGTATATTAGTTCGTGGTGTAAGCAGTAACTCTGATAATGATCCTTTGGTTGTTGTTGATGGTTACATTGCTTCAATGAATAGTATCAACCCAGATGATATTGAATCCTTGACAGTACTTAAGGATGCTCAAGCAGCCATTTATGGTATTGAGGGAGCAAATGGTGTAATTTTAGTTACAACAAAAAGAGGCTCAAAAAACTCTTCTCCTAAAGTATCTTATAATGTTTACAGTGGTTTTCAAGAAACATCAAAAAAATTATCTCTTTTAAATAATGTAGAGTATGCAGCTATATTAAATGAAAGTTATGCTGCAAATGGACAATCGCTACCATTTCCTAACTTAAACAATTTAGGAAATAATACTGATTGGCAAGATAATCTTTTTGATACAGCAAATATTACAAATCACAACATAAGCCTTTCAGGGGGTACAGATAATGTAACTTATTATTTAGGTGCTTCTCACCTTGATCAAGATGGAATTATAGCTAGTGATAAATCCAATTTTGTTAGGGATAATGTTAAACTAAGTCTTGGTATTGATGTTACTGATAAGCTAAAGACAACCCTTAACTTGAATTACTTCGCTAATGAAAGAAGGACAATTAATGAGTCTGGTTTAGGATCAGTCCTGTTTAATGCAATTAGTTATTCTCCATTATTTGCTATTGATCAAGAGGATGAAAACGGTTTGTTTGGTAATGAGATTATCAATCCTTTTTCTCAAATCAGAGACACTTATAATTCTTATTTTGGTAATAGTATTGAAGGTAATTTCCAATTGGAATACAAAGTTGCCGATGGTCTTACAGCTACAACACGTATGGGATTCAAATCTTACACCGATAAAGCAAAGTCATTTTCTCCAATAGTAAATTACGGAGCGGGAAAAGTATTTAATACAGACAGAAGTACAGTAAATCAAAACAAACAAATGTATAACTCATACACTTGGGATACATTTATTAATTATAAAAACGCTTTTGGTGATCACAATGCTGAAGTAACAATCGGTATGGCAGTTACTAAGGATTGGGGGGATGGATTATTTGCAACAGGGTATGATGTCCCAAATAACTCTTGGGAATTTGCAGATATAGCTTTAACTACTGGAACAAACGATGCTAGAGAAACAGGCTCATATACATATGATAACAGACTTTTATCATATTTTACAAGAATACAATATGATTTTATGGGTAAATATATTTTATCTGGTATGATCCGTAGAGATGCTTCTTCAGCTTTCTCATCTGACTATAGAGTTGATTATTTTAAATCTGCTACGGCTGGATGGAAAGTATCTGATGAATCATTTTTCAATGTAAACTTTGTAGATTTCTTAAAGCTTAGAGCAAGTTATGGGACTTTAGGGAATTTGGTTGGTAATGATCTTTACAGAGCTACACTCAGTGGTGAAGCAACTTATGTTTTTGACGGTCAGCTTACAAATGGTACAGCATTAGGTCCATTACCTAACCCAGTTGCATCATGGGAAACTGCAGAGAAATTAGATATTGGTTTAGATGCTCAATTGTTTGGAAATAAATTAGAGATCGTTGCGGATTATTTTTCTGAAGATCGTGTTGATTTATTAATACCTGGATTACCGTTTTCAGGGATCTTAGGTGCTACAGCTCCTGGTTCTGGAAGTCCCGTTGTCAATGCAGGTACTACAAGGACTAAAGGTTTTGAGCTGATGTTGAATTATGCAGATGATATTAATGATAATCTTTCGTACAGAGTTGGTTATAATGTTACTCAGCTTGAAGGAGAAGTTATTTCAATTAATTCTGATGTTGCTTTAGAAGGAGGTTCATTTGGTGTAGGACAATTAGCTCCTTCTAGAATGGAAGTAGGTCAACCAATTGGATATTTTTACGGTTTACAGACTGATGGGGTTTTCCAAACACAAGCTGAAGTAGATGCTCATCCATCTCAAGCTGGTTTAGGAAATGCAGCTCAACCGGGGGATTTACGATTCGTTGATGTTAATGGCGACGGAGAAATTGATGCTAATGATAGAACATTAATTGGGAAACCACTTCCTGATTATATAATGGGATTCAATTTAGCAGTTGATTATAAAAACTTTGATTTTTCTGCTTATGCTTATGCAGAGCTAGGTAAGGATATGGTTCGCAACTATGAAAGAGATCAAATAAATGTGAACAGACTGGATTATTATTTAGACAGATGGACAGGCCCAGGTACTAGTAATGAAGTGCCAAGAGCAACAACAGGCGCAACATCTAATAAATTATTTTCAGATTTCTTTGTTGAAGATGCATCCTTTTTAAGAATACAGAACATTCAACTTGGATATACGCTTCCTTCAGAAGTTGTTGGTAAAGCAGGTATTTCCAAATTTAGACTTTATGCATCAGTGAACAATGCTTTTACTTTTACAAAATATAAAGGATTTGATCCTGCTGCAACTTCTGGTAATGCTATTGGAGGAGGTATTGACCCAGGATTTTATCCTGTTACAAGACAATATTTATTAGGACTTAATATTTCATTTTAAAATACAGTACAATGAAAACAAAAAACAACAATATATTATTAGCGATAGTTGGGTTACTATTTGCCTTTGGACTTTATTCATGTGAGGACCAGTTCTTAGATGAGGAAGAAAATTATTTAATTGATTCAGAAGGATATTTTAATTCTGAAGACGATTATTATCTAGCTCTGGTTGGTGCTTATGATTTATTACAAGCAACATATGTCAACAATTTATTAGGTGAAATAGCATCTGATAACACATTATGTGGAGGCGAAAGTGCAACAGATGTTATTGGATTTCAGCAAATTGATGATATGACTCATACCCCAGTAAATAGCAATTTGCGAGATGTTTGGAATTGGATGTTTGCAGGGATTAAGAGGTGTAATTATTTCTTAGAGTTTCAAGATAAGACAGATTTTGATGGAAGAGTAGGGATGGTAGCTGAAGTACGTTTCCTTAGAGCATATTTTCATTTTGAACTTGTTAAATGGTTTGGAGCAATACCTGTAAAAGATTATGAAAGCGCTTTACTTGGTGCTGGAAAGCGATTTGCTCCGGGAGATGAGACTTCTATTCCAAGATACTCAGCTGAACAGGTATACACATTGATCGAGAATGACCTTATTTATGCAGCAAGTAACCTTGAGTATTCAGCACCACAAGTTGGTAGAGTTACTAAAGGTGCAGCTCAGGCATTGCTTGGAAAAGCATATTTATTCCAAGATAAATTTTCAGAGTCTGCGTCAGTACTACAAGATTTAATTAATAATGGACCTTATCAGCTTTCAAGTGACTATGCTCAAATTTTTGAATTAGAAGGTGAAAATGGAGTTGGTTCTGTTTTTGAAGTACAGTATACTGATGGCGAAGGTGCTGGGTTTGGATGCTTGCAATGTAGTGAAGGTAATGTTGCTGTTGGTTTTATGGGTATTAGAAATCATACTGGCCCAGTTTATGACTCTGGATATAGTTTTAACGTTCCATTAGAGTCATCATATAATGCTTATCAAGAAGGAGATGTCAGAAGAGATGTTTCAATTCTTGATATTGTAGCATGGGCGGAAACAACTGGTGCTACGTATGTAGAGGGCTATGAGCACACAGGATATTATAACAGGAAGTATTTAGCAAGAAAAGGTGATCAAAATATTGGAGATCAAAATCTTACTAACCCAAATAATTACAGATCAATTCGATATGCTGATGTTTTATTAATGGCTGCAGAGGCATTAAATAGAGGCGTTATCGACGATTCTCAAGCTCTTGATTATTTAAATCAAGTTAGAGAACGGGCTTTTGGCAACAGCAATAGTAATATTTCTGCCTCTGGGTCAGCATTGACTGATGCAATATGGGAAGAAAGACGTTTTGAACTTATGGGTGAAGGACATAGATTTTTCGACTTAGTTAGAACAGGACAGGCAGCAACTGCTATTGATGGTTTCCAAGCAGGTAAACACGAATTATTTCCAATACCATTTGAAGAAATACAGTTCTCCAACGGAAACTGGAATCAAAATCCAAATTATTAATTAAGATACTATGAAGAAAATAAAATATTTATTTAGTTTATGTTTGATAGCGTTAACTGTATGGACATGCGCTGACGACGAAAAGAATGTAGATTTAAATAGTGCTACTGCGCCCACTGAACTTGATATTCAATTTGAAATAACACAAGATAATTCTGGATTAGTAACTATGACTCCACTTGGTGAAGGAGCTATCTCTTTTGATCTTGCTTTTGGAGACGATACTCCAGATCCCGTTTCACTTGACATTGGAGATAATATATCGCACACTTACTCAGAAGGAACTTATACTGTTTCAATGACTGGTTATGGAGTAACTGGTCTTACTTCTGAAATTACAAAAGAGTTAGTAGTTTCTTTTGAGGCACCAACAAATATAGAGGTGACAATTGAAAATGATGCTGCTGTTTCTAAACAAGTCAATGTTACTGTTAATGCTGATTTTGCAGTAAATTATGAAGTATTTTCAGGTGAAACAGGTGTTGTTGATCCTGTTGTAGCAAACATTGGTGATACTGCGGTATTACAATATTCTGATGCAGGTTTTTATGACATAACAATTATTGTTATGGGCGGTGCAATTGAGACTACAACTTATGTAGAAGAAAATTTTGAGGTAACCTCAATTGAAGCACCTATAGTTTCTGCTCCAACCCCTCCTTCCAGAGATCCAGAAGATGTAATTTCAATTTTTAGCTCTATGTATGAAGATGTTGAGGGTACTGATTATTTTCCTGATTGGGGACAAGGAGGTCAAGGCAGTTCTTGGGCTATGTTTGATTTAGCTGGAGATGAAATTTTACAGTATGTTAATTTAAGTTATCAAGGCATTGCATTAGTTGAAGGAACAACTGTTGATGTTACAGCTATGGAGTATTTACATTTAGATGTATGGACTACTGATGCAGTAACTGATATTGAAACTTCAATTATTAACAATGCCGGTGGAGTTGTTACTGAAGCTCCGGTTACAGAGTCACTAAATGCAGGTGAATGGACTAGTATCGAAATTCCAATTTCTGCATATACGGATCAAGGCTTAACAGTTTCTGAGATTTTTCAAATGAAATTTGTTGGTACACCATGGGCTGCTGGAACAGTTTTTATTGACAATATTTATTTTTATAAATCACCTTCTGGACCTTCTCCTCTCATTGGATCATGGCAAGTAACATCAATAGGAGTTGGACCAACTCAAGGAGCTACGAATTGGTGGTCTAATGATGTTAGTAGTGGTGAGAGAGATTGTTACTATGATGATAATTATGTATTTAATGCTGACGGCTCATTTGCAAATATTCAAGGAGCTGAGACATGGCTAGAGTCATGGCAAGAAGGAGTTGATGCTGAGGGATGTGGTACACCAGTTGCTCCGCATAACGGAACCAACCCTGCTACATACTCTTATGATGAAGCAACAGGGGTTTTAACAATTGTTGGACAAGGCGCATATGTTGGCTTACCTAAGGCTCACAATGGAGGTGAAGACGGTTTCCCAGTTGACGATACTATTACATACACTGTAGAATTTGTGGATGACAATACAATTATTGTTGATATCGAAGCTGGTTCAGGTGTATGGTGGAGATATAATTTAGTAAAAAATTAAAAATTTAGATATGAAAAATTTAAAATATTTATCATTTTTTTTTCTTACGCTTTTTACCTTAAGTGGATGCGAAGAAGAAGACTATGAATTAGGACCTATTAACAGTCCATCTAATTTACAAGTGAGTGTCGATATTGTTGGAGCTGACGATTTAAACCCATATGGAGACGGTAGTGGAGTAGTTAATTTTGTTGCGACTGCAAATAATGCCAGCTCTTATGAATTCATTATAAATGGTGAATCTGCTGGTGTAACAAGTGGTGGGATTTTACAGCGTACTTTTTACACAGTTGGACTAAACACTTATGATATTGTAGTTGTCGCTAATGGAACTGCCGGAAGTGCTTCATCAATAGCAATAAGCATTGAAGTTTTGGCAACATACGAGCCACCTGCTGACCTAGTTGCAGCATTAACTGGTGGTGGTTCTAAAACTTGGAGAGTTCAATCTGAAGTTCAGAACCATTTTGGATTAGGCCCCCCAGGTGGATTAAATCCATGTGAATGGTATGGCGCTGGACCCGAAGAGAAGACAGGAACCGGTACTTATGATGATCGTTGGATAATTAGTACTGATGGTACAATTACTCATGTTACTAATGGAACTATTTTTGGAAGAACTGCTCAAGTTCTTGCAGATTTAGGTGATAATGGAACCGGATCGACTGATGGTGCTGACATTCTAAATTATGAATATGCAGATTACACTGAAAGCTGGGTTATCACAGATCCAGGTCAAGTTTCAATTAACCTTACAGGTAATGCATTCTTCACTTATTACACTGGTGGAAGCCATGTTTACGAAATTTGGGATTATAATGAAAATGAATTGTATTTAAGAACAATTGACGGTGCTGGAGAGTTCACTTGGTGGACTATATTAGTAGCAGAATAATATACTTATTTTAAACAATTGAGGTAGATTACTAAATTTGCCTCAATTAATATTTTTAATCTAATGAAAAAAAACTCTTTATTTTTTGTATTTATTTTGATTAGCTCACTTACTATTTCATGTTCATCAGGAGATGATTCAGCAAGTTCAAATAACAATAACCAACAAATTATACCTAGTAATCTTCAAGTTAGTTTAACAATTGAGGGTGAAAACAGTCAAAACCCTAATGGGGATGGTTCAGGTTTATTTTATGGTATAGCTACAGCAAGTGATGCGGTTTATTATACTTTTAAAATTGGAAATGGAGATGAAAGCGGGCCAAGTGAATCTGGAGAATTCTCATATACTTTAACTGACAATGGGCTTCAACAATTCCCGTTTTATGTATATGCTTATTCATCCACTGGAGACAAAATTTCAAAAATAACAAATTTATCAATTTTCGTTGAAGGAAATGGGGGTTCAGGAAATAATGACGTACTTGTTTGGTCAGATGAATTTGATGGAACCGGGTCAATAGATTCTTCCAAATGGACTACTGAAACTGGTGGCGGCGGTTGGGGTAATCAAGAAGAACAAATTTATACCTCAAGTTCAAATAACGTAAGAAGAGAAGCAGGGATTCTAAAAATTAAGGTACGAAAAGAATCAAATGGAAATATCACATCAGCTCGTATTATAACTGAAGACAAATTTGAATTCAAATATGGACGCGTTGATATTAGAGCAAAGCTACCAAGTGTGCAAGGTAGTTGGCCAGCTTTGTGGATGTTGGGAGCAAATTTTAGAGACCCATCTGTTGGTTGGCCACAATGTGGTGAGATTGATATAATGGAGCAGTTTGAAAATAAGAATAGGGTTCAATCTACTTTACATTGGAAGTTAGCAAACGGAGAAAGAGGGCAATATGGTTTGGATACAACAAATTCAACTTCAACAGATTTTCACATATATTCTTTGGAATGGACTCCAACAAATATAAAATCCTATCTAGACGGTAACGAGTTTTTTTCAATGAATATTGATGGAGTTGCTCCATATTATCCATTTAATGAAGACTTTTTCTTTATTTTCAATGTTGCAATGGGAGGAACTAATGGGGGAGATATAGACCCTGATTTACAAGATGGATATGTTGATGCTATGGAGGTAGATTATATTCGAGTTTATCAATAGAAATTATTAACCAATAAATTATATTTGAATTAGTTTTCTGTATTAAAATTTTTATTTTTTCATATGATTCTAAGATTGTTTTTGATTCTAACTTTTGTTTTTTTTAAAAATGGAGTAGGTTATATAGAAAATCCAGTTTTGTTTAACGAGAATTTCGAGGACTCATTTCTTGACCTAAATTATTGGAATTATGAACTTGGAGATGGTTGCCCTAATCTTTGTGGATGGGGTAATAAAGAATCTCAGATCTACACAAAAAATAATATTTTTATTAGAGATAAAAAATTAGTAATAAAGGCAACAAAAAAAAATAATAAATACTACTCAGGTAGAATAACAACAAAGGATAAAATTGAATTTCAATATGGTACTGTTGAAGTCAAGGCTAAACTCCCAACGGGCACTGGGGTTTGGCCTGCAATTTGGATGTTAGGGCATAACATTGATGATGTTTTTTGGCCCTCTTGTGGTGAGATTGACATAATGGAATATGTAGGTAAAACACCCGGTAAAATTCACAACACCCTGCACACTAAAGCTAGTTATGGGCAATCAATTAATACTCAAGTTACAACAATAGAAAACATTGAAAATGAATTTCATGTTTATAAATTGAATTGGGACGAAAATAAAATTCAATTTTCATTAGATGAAAAGTTATTATATACTTTTTACCCGCAGAACAAAAATAAAATTAATTGGCCTTTTGATAAACCATTTTATTTAATTTTAAATTTGGCAATTGGAGGAAACTTTGGTGGAGGTGAAATTGATGACAATATTTTTCCTCAAGAATTTATTATTGATTACATCAAAATTTACAAAGATTCTAGTCATTGAGATCAGCTTTAATCTTTCTCACAATTCTTGAGCTAGCCCCTTTATTTATATCAATATAATTTTTATTTATTATTCCAGTTTCTTTTCTTAATTGTTTACTTTGAAGATATTTATCAATAATTGATATAAAATTTTCACTATTATCAATACTTGTTACGCCCCCTCTGCTAATTAATGCTTTTGCTTCAGGGAATTTACTAAAATTTTTTCCAATAATTATAGGCGTTGAAAATACCGCTGCTTCAAGGATGTTATGCAATCCACTATTACCCATACCACCTCCAACATAAGCTAAATCTGCATAACTGTATAATTTTGTTAAAACTCCGATGCAGTCAACAATAAGTATTTGTTTTTTATCAATATTATTTGTGTCTTGTGCTGAATATAATTCAGTTTTATCACCCAGCTTTTTTTTCAATTTTAAAATTTCTTGATTTTCAATTTTATGTGGGGCTATAATAAATTTTATTTTCTTTTTTAATTTGTTTATCACCGGCAGTATAATTTCAATATCTTCAGGCCAAGTACTACCAGCAATTAAACAAAGACTTTCTCCTTTAAATTTTTCAATAAATGGCAAAATATTGTTTTTTTTAAGTTGGCTAAGGACCCTGTCATAGCGAGTATCATTTGTTACAGTAATAGATTTACAGCCTATGGATTCAAGTAATTTTTTGGAATTTTTATTTTGCGTGAAAATATGATCAAAACTCAATAAAATTTTCCCATAAGATTTTATAATATTATTAAAATAAATCTGGTTTGGTCTAAATAATGCAGATATAAGATAAACTTTTGAAGGATGATGTTTAAGAGCTTTCAAGTAATTTGGCCACAATTCATATTTTACAAAAACAACCAATTTTGGAGATGTTATTTTTAAAAATAATTTTACATTTTTTGATGTATCAAGGGGAAGGTATATTACATGAGATGTAATTGGGTTTTCTTTACGAATTTCATATCCGGAGGGAGAAAGAAAGGAAAGGATGATTTTTACACTGGGATATGCTTTTTTTAGAGATTCAAATACAGGTAGACCTTGTTCATATTCCCCTAAAGATGCACAATGAAACCAAAAAACATTATCTTTTTCATCAATATTATTACCTAGATATTCTAGTGTTTTTTTTCTACCTGAAACACCTTTTTTAATTTTTTTGTTAAATAAACCAGCAACAGGAAGAAATAAATTAACTATCTGTATTACAATTTTATAAATGATAATCAATTAAATTTATTTTGAGCAAAAATACATTCTTTATCCCAATATATCTTTTTCAATCCTCAATTTTGTACTTTTGCCGATATTTTTATTTAATTAGAATGATCTAATATGAAGAAAATTCAAATGGTTGACCTTAAAGGTCAGTATAATAAAATTAAGTCACAAGTTAATAATTCAATTAATGAAGTTTTAGAATCTTCAGCATTTATTAATGGTCCTTTAGTTAAGGATTTTCAATTGAATCTTGAAAAATACTTAGGGGTCAAGCATGTTATACCATGTGCTAACGGTACTGATGCACTTCAAATTGCTATGATGGGGTTAGGGTTAAAACCAGGCGATGAGGTGATTACCGTAGATTTTACCTTTGCATCCACTGTTGAAGTAATAGCTCTTCTAGGTTTAAAACCTGTATTAATTGATGTATGCCCTAATTTATACACTATGAATGTAGATTTAATTGAGAATGCTATCACACCAAAAACAAGAGCAATTGTACCAGTACACTTATTTGGCCACTGCGCTAATATGGAAGTTATAATGCAGATTGCTTCAAAGCATAATTTATTTGTTATTGAAGATTGTGCACAATCCATGGGTGCTGATTATATTTATTCTGACGGCCGTTCAGTTAAGTCCGGTGCTATTGGACATGTTTCTGCAACTTCATTTTTTCCTTCAAAAAACTTAGGTTGCTTTGGTGACGGTGGTGCAATTTTCACAAATGACGATAATTTAGCTCACAGCTTAAGAGGCATTGTTAATCATGGTATGTATAAACGATATCATCACGACGTTGTTGGGGTTAACTCAAGGCTAGACTCAATTCAAGCTGCTGTTCTTAATGCAAAACTACCATTTTTGGATTCATACAATAGAGCTCGTCAAATTGCAGCAACAAAATATAATGAAAAGTTAGGCGGCATAGAGTCTTTAAAATTACCTGTTAAAAGATGTGGGGTTAGCAATTCGAATAAGGAAGTATTCTGTCATGTTTTTCATCAATACACTGTAAGACTTATTGATAATGATCGAGATAGTTTGGTTTCTTATTTAAATTCTAAAGATATTCCTTGCGGAGTTTATTATCCAATTCCATTACATCGGCAAAAAGCTTATAAAATGTATGATTATAATGAATCTGATTTTCCTATAACAAATCAAATATCCAAAGAGGTTTTCTCTCTTCCAATGCATACGGAATTAGATGACGATCAGATAGATTATATTACCAAAACAGTTATAGAGTTTTTAGGCTAATATTCTTCGGGTTTTACTTTTTCTTTGAACGTAGATAATAAAATCAAAATCATTCCTGTAGTTACAGATAAATCAGCTAGATTAAAAATTCCAGTTTTTGCTATACCAAAATCCATAAACAAAAAATCCGTAACGGAACCATATAAAAACCTATCATATAAATTTGCTAACCCACCACCAACTATACAGCTTAATCCCACACTAGTTAGTTTATCAACAGATTTATTTGTAAACAAATAATACAAAACTGATAAAATAACAATAATGGGCAATATTAATAGGAAAATTAACTTAACTGTAGGATTTGATTCACTACCCATTCCTAGAAATGCCCCAGAATTTTCTACGTTCATCAATTGAAGTAATTTACCAAGAATTTCAGTCTGTGATCCGGGAATTATTTCCTCTCTTACAATTTTTTTGGAATACTGATCGATTCCAATATTGAAAAGAATTAAAATAATCAGATATATTTTTTTTTTGCTCATTAATTAATTTTCAAGTACTGCCGAAGAAGTTAATTTGTCTCTATTTATTTTTTTTACTAGTCCCTGTAATACATTTCCTGGTCCAACTTCAATAAAGCTTTCAGCTCCATTAAAAATCATTCTTTCAACAGATTGAGACCATTTTACAGGCGCAGTCAATTGAGAAATTAAATTATTTTTTATTGTACTTACATCTAAGACAGCAGTAGCAGAAACATTTTGGTATATTGGACAAGAAGGAATATTAAATAAAGTATTTTCAATAGCGCTAGCTAATTCTTCTCTTGCTGGCTCCATTAGGGGGGAGTGAAATGCACCTCCAACAGGTAGAACTAGCGCTCTCCTGGCGCCTCTTTTTTTCATAACCTCACATGCTTCACTAATAGAGTTAATTGAACCTGAAATAACCAATTGTCCTGGACAATTATAATTAGCCGCAACTACTACACCATTGACTTCTTCACAAGCAGATTCGACAATTTTGTTCTCTAAGCCAAGTATCGCTGCCATTGTGCCGTCTGATTGCTCACACGCTTTTTGCATCGCTTTTGCTCTTTGAGCCACAAGTTTTAAGCCGCTTTCAAAGTCTAAAGTGTTATTGGCAACTAATGCAGAAAATTCTCCTAAAGAATGGCCTGCAACCATATCAGGGTTAAAGTTATTGCCTAAACATTTAGCTAAAATAACGGAATGAAGAAAAATTGCTGGCTGAGTTACTTTTGTTTGCTTTAATTCATCTTGATTCCCTTCAAACATAATTTTAGTTATATCAAAACCCAAAATTCTATTTGCTGAATTAAATAGGGTTTTTGCCATATCGGATTGTTCAAATAAGTCTTTACCCATACCAGAGAATTGAGCACCTTGACCAGGGAAAATATATGCTTTCATAATACTAAGTTCTTTTTCTATAAGTTATAAAGCTAAAATCATAAGCATGATTTTCGTCTTTAGGAATAAATTCTCTTTTAATTTCTTCCCATTTATTAATATTAATTTTAGGAAAAAACGTATCACCATCAAAATTAGCATGAACTCTTGTCAGTTCAATAAATGAGGCATATTGTAAAGCTTGTTTATAAATTTCCCCGCCACCAATAATATAAGGATGATCATCATTTTTAACATTTTTTATTGCCTCTTCAATTGAATTTACAACTATAATGCCTTCACTTACCGGATAATTTTTTTTCCTAGTTACCACTACATGAGTTCTATTTGGCAGTGCTTTTGGGAAACTTTCAAAAGTTTTTCTTCCCATAATCATATGGTGACCAGACGTTAATTTTTTGAATCTTTTAAGATCTATACTTAGATCCCATATCAGATCATTGTCTTTCCCAATAACCTGGTTTTCTGATACTGCAACGATTACAGTTAATGGGGGATGATTTTTAGCTTTCAATAAAAAATATGTTGGAGTTAAAAATAATGTTTTTTTAAATAAAACTAAATAGCAACTTTTCCTTTGATGTGAGGGTGTGAATCATAATTTAAAAGTTTAAAATCTTCAAATTCAAATTTAAATATATCATCTATATCAGGATTTAATACCATCTTAGGTAATTTCTTTGGTTTTCTTGACCTTTGCAGTTCTAATTGTTCAATGTGATTATTGTATATATGTGCATCTCCAAAGGTGTGTATAAAATCACCTGCTCTGTATCCACAAACTTGTGCCATCATTAAAGTGAATAATGAATAAGATGCAATATTGAAAGGGACTCCTAAGAAGATGTCTGCGCTACGTTGATATAACTGACAAGATAGTTTTCCGTCGTGGACATAAAACTGAAAAAATGCATGACAAGGCGGTAGTGCAGCTTTACCGTTAGCAACATTTTCAGAAAATGATTTTGACGTGTCTGGCAAAACAGAAGGGTTCCATGCTGATACTAGCATCCTTCTACTGTTGGGATTTGTTTTAAGTGTTTCAATTACAGATTTAATTTGATCAATATTGTCACTATTCCAATTTCTCCATTGATGGCCATAAACAGGTCCTAAATTCCCACTTTCGTCAGCCCATTCATTCCATATTCTTACTCCATTTTCAGTTAAATAATCAATGTTAGTATCTCCTTTAAGGAACCAAAGCAACTCATAAATAATGGATTTTAAGTGTAATTTTTTTGTTGTTATCATTGGAAAGCCTTCGCTGAGATCAAACCGCATTTGGTAGCCAAATACACTTTTAGTCCCTGTTCCAGTCCGGTCACCTTTCTCATTACCGTGTTCCAAAACATGATTTACTAAATCCAAATATTGCTTCATAAGACAGGATAATTATTGAGCATAAAATTAAATAATAAGACTATTATTGATAGCTTATGATTTGAATAAATTTTAAAAGTTATTAACTAAATCTCACCCAATGATAAGCCCTGCAATGGTAGCCGAGAGAAGAGAGGCTATAGTACCCCCAATTAAAGCTTTAATTCCAAGTTCAGATAACGTCTTTCTTTGTCCAGGTGCTAATGATCCAATACCGCCAATTTGAATTCCAATCGAAGCAAAGTTTGCAAATCCACATAGCATATATGTTGCCATAATAACAGATTTTTGATATTTAAGATGTACTGGGTTTGCCAAATCTTTTAAGTCAGCAAGCTGAATATAACCTACAAACTCACTCGCGGCTAATTTGATTCCTAAAAGTTGACCCATTAATGCCATATCTTCTTTTGCTACTCCAATAAGCCACATAATTGGAGCGAAAATGTAACCTAAAACAAATTCAAGTGATAAACCTTCATAAATAGTATTATTAGCAATAACCTCATTAAGTGAAGTAAAATTCCAATCAAAATTAATTGATTCAATAGCGAAGCCGTCAAAATTGGCTAATCCTTTTAGTACACCGTTAATCATAGCAATAAAAGCTATAAAAACCAGTAGCATAGCCCCAACATTAACAGCAAGCTTCAACCCCTCAGTTGTACCATTTGATATTGCTTCTAAAATATTTGAGCCAATTTTTTCCTGTGAAACTTTTATCTCCGTATTTATATCATTAGTTTGTGGAAAAAGAATTTTAGAAATCACAATTGCTCCAGGCGCCGCCATAACTGATGCAGCTAGTAAATGTTTTGCATAGAATAGTTGTGAACTTGCGTCATCGCCACCCAAAAACCCAATGTAAGCAGCCAATACTGCGCCAGCCACAGTTGCCATACCGCCTATCATAACAAGTAATATTTCAGATCTATTCATTTTTTCCAAATACGCCTTTATAAGAAGTGGAGCTTCTGTTTGCCCTAAAAAAATATTACCTGCTACGCTTAAGCTCTCAGCTCCTGAAATATGTAATATTTTACTTAGAAGCCACCCCATTGCTTTTACTACTTTTGGAATGATACCTAAGTAAAATAGAACCGAAGTTAGTGCTGAAAAGAAGATAATTGTTGGGAGTACTTGAAAGGCAAAAATATATCCAAATGAATCAATATTTAGCATATCGCCAAATAAAAATTGAGTACCAGATTGTGTGAATTTAAGGATTGATATGAAAATTTGTCCGATGTATTCAAACGTTTTCATCACAAATGGTATTTTAAGAACACCGATAGCAATAATTAATTGAAAAGCTAATCCAAATCCTACAGTCTTCCAATTAATCTCTTTTTTATTATTACTTAACAAAAAAGAGATTAAAATTAGTGTAGCCATTCCAATCAATCCTCTAAAAAAGCTTTCATAGGTAAAACCATCACTCTGAATTATTTCAGCTGAAACGTCTTGGCCAAATGAAACTTGACTAAAGAAAATCGTTAAGAAAATTAAATATAATTTCATTTTTAATTTTATCTAACGCTTTGATATTTCGTCTCTAATTTTAGCAGCCACTTCATAATCTTCATCTTTGACAGCCTTTTTTAACAGTCCTTTTAGCTCAGAAAGAGATAAATTATCAAAAGCAGTGTTTGAATAATCTTCATTAGACTTACTAATAGATTCTTCAAACATTAAATCTTTATTTTTTTGGTTTTCTAAATCAATATTTAATTTAATACCTGCATCTTCAATAATGTTTTTGTAAGTGAAAATTGGTGCAGAAAAACGCAATGCAAGTGCAATTGCGTCGCTAGTTCTAGCATCGATTATTTCTTCACTTTTATTGTTTTCACAAATTAGTGAAGAGTAAAAGACTCCGTCAACAAGTTTATGTATTATGACTTGTTTGATTGTTATATTAAAGCGATCTGAAAAGTTTTTAAAAAGGTCATGTGTTAGTGGTCTGGGTGGGCGTATATCTTTTTCAAGTGCGATTGCAATGGATTGTGCTTCAAAAGCTCCTATTACTATTGGAAGCTTACGGTTACCATTTTCTTCACTTAGAATCAGAGCGTAAGCTCCACTTTGTGTTTGGCTGTAAGAAATGCCTTTAATATTTAAACGAATTAAACTCATTGAATTGTTACAACAAATAACAATTTTAAATCCTAAAATACCAAACTTATAACTCTTTATTTTGGTCTTTATGTATTTTCAGACTTAAATGTCTTTAGTTTTTCAGTTAGTCTGGGAATAACATCAAAGGCGTCACCAATAACCCCATAGTCGGCTGCTTTGAAAAAGGGAGCTTCAGGGTCAGTATTTATAACTACCTTTACTTTGGAGGAATTAACTCCTGCTAGGTGTTGAATTGCTCCAGAAATTCCAATTGCAATATATAAGTTGCTAGCTACTGGTTTTCCAGTTTGTCCAACATGTTCACTGTGAGGTCTCCATCCTAGGTCAGAAACTGGTTTTGAGCAGGCAGTAGCAGCCCCTAAAACATCGGCAAGATCTTCAATCAAATTCCAATTTTCAGGCCCCTTTAATCCTCTTCCAGCTGAAACTACAATTTCAGCATCAGCAATGGATATTTTGTCATTGACTTTATCTCTCTTTTCAACTTTTATATTTGAAACATTTATTTCTGGTAAAAATTCTTCACTATTACCATTTACTCTATTTTCAACTAGACCATAAGCGTTATTTGATAAGCTAATAATTTTTTTATCTGTTGAAATTTCGGTAAATGAAAAAGCTTTATTAGAAAAAACACTTCTTTTTATTACAAATGGTGAAATACTTTTTGGAAGTTCAACAACATTTGAGGCATAGCCAGAGTTTATTTTAATTGAAAGAATTGGAGCAAGGTACTTGCAGTCAGCACTATTACTTAGAATAATAATGTTTGACTTTTCTTTGTCAGCTGCTTGTTTAATAATATCTGCATAACTTTCAGCGGTAAAAGAAGTTTCAGATTTAACACTTAGGATTTTTTCAATCCCATAATTATGTAATATAGTTACATCATTTACATTGATTACAAGAGCAACAGCAGGACAATTAAATTTATCGGCAAGAGCCTTACCGTAGGATGCAACTTCAAGACCAGCTTTTTTAATGCTACCATTTTCAGATTCAATATATGTTAATACAGTCATAATTTTATATTACTTTAGCTTCGTTATGTAATAGGCTGATAAGTTCATCAATATTATCAGCGTCTATCATCTTTATTGCTCCTTTTTCCGCAGGCTTTTCAAAAGACATTGATCGAGTTTTAATTTCATTAAAAGAAGGATCCAGTACAGTTAAAGTTTTTTTTCTAGCCATCATTATTCCTCTCATATTAGGTATTTTTAGATCGCTTTCTTCAACTAGCCCTTTTTGTGAACCTATAACAAGAGGGAAGGTTGTAGACAATATTTCCTTACCACCATCCATTTCTCTTGCAGCTAAGACGGATGACCCTTGTAATTCCAAATTTATACAATTGTTCACAAAACTTGCTCCAATTTGTGTAGCTATCATTCCTGGTACCATTCCACCATTATAATCAATTGATTCTCTGCCAGCTATTATAAGGTCATATTGGCCTTCTTTAGCGATTTTTGAAATTTCAGATGCCACAGAGAACCCATCTAATGCAGGCATGTCAATTCTAATTGCTGAATCTGCCCCAATTGCTAAAGCTTTTCTAAGGGAAGTTTCGGTTTCAGGACCTCCAACATTTATTACATCAACAACGGCGTTTTGCTTTTCTTTAAACCACATAGCTCGGGTTAAACCAAATTCATCGTTTGGATTAATAACGTATTGTACTCCATTAGTCTCAAACTTTGAGTTATTTTCTTTAAAATTTATTTTTGATGTGGTGTCAGGGACATGACTAATACATACTAAAATTTTCATTATTTAGATTGTTTATTTTAAATAACAAAATTACAAAAAAGATTTTATTTCCTATGCACGCATAGGAAATTTTTAAACATAGGAAATTTTTAAATAATAGTTGTCCCTAATATGGTTGATTATTATTATTTTTGCCACCAATAAGTTTTTTAACTTTTCTACAATCACATATTATACATTTATTGTAGTTTGAATTAATTTAAATATGAAAACAATACAATTTAGAGAAGCTATTTGTGAGGCTATGAGCGAGGAAATGCGACGCGATGAAAGCATTTATTTGATGGGTGAGGAAGTTGCAGAATACAATGGAGCATACAAAGCGTCTAAAGGAATGCTAGAAGAATTTAGTGAAAAAAGAGTTATAGACACTCCAATTGCTGAACTTGGTTTTGCAGGTATTGCCGTTGGATCAACAATGACTGGTAATAGGCCTATTGTTGAATTTATGACTTTTAATTTTTCTTTAGTTGGAATAGACCAAATAATAAACAATGCAGCTAAGATAAGACAAATGTCAGGAGGACAATTTAAATGCCCTATTGTCTTTAGAGGACCCACAGCATCAGCTGGTCAGCTTGCTGCAACTCATTCTCAAGCTTTCGAAAGCTGGTATGCTAATTGTCCCGGATTAAAGGTAATAGTTCCTTCAAACCCTTATGATGCAAAAGGCTTATTAAAGGCAGCAATTAGAGATGATGATCCTGTTATATTTATGGAAAGTGAACAAATGTATGGTGATAAAGGAGAAGTTCCTGAGGGGGAATACATACTTCCAATAGGAGTTGCAGATATCAAAAGAACAGGAGATGATGTAACAATTGTATCATTTGGAAAGATTATAAAAGAAGCTTACAAAGCTGCAGATTTACTTCAACAAGAAGGGATCTCGTGTGAAATTATTGATTTAAGAACTGTAAGGCCTCTAGACATAAACACAGTATTAGAATCTGTTAAAAAAACTAACAGGTTGGTTGTTTTAGAAGAAGCTTGGCCTTTTGGAAATATTTCTACTGAAATAACTTATCAGGTACAGGAAAAAGTATTTGATTTTCTAGATGCTCCTGTTGTAAAAATTAATACAGCTGATACACCTGCTCCTTATTCGCCTGTTCTTTTAGAGGAATGGCTACCCAATAGTTCTGATGTAGTCAGAGCTGTCAAAAAAGTACTATATAAATAGATTATAAGCCATTAAATAGAACAAATAGATTTTCTATTGTTAATCATTTTATTACATTTGTGGCCCTTTAGATTAATTAAAACTAAATTATGGAATCAATAATGATTTATATGCCAATTGCCATGGCTGTTTTGGGACTCATGTATATGTGGACCAAAAGAATTTCCGTTTTGAAACAAGACGCTGGAGATGGTAAAATGAAAGAAATATCTGATCATATATATGTTGGTGCTTTAGCATTTTTGAAAGCGGAGTACAAGCTTCTAACTTATTTTGTTTTTGGAGCAAGTATTGCACTTGCTGGAGTAGCTTCACTTGTTGAAACAACCAGTTATTTAATTATTATAGCTTTTGTTATTGGTGCTGTGTTTTCTGCTTATGCAGGTAACATAGGAATGAAAATTGCAACAAAAACAAATGTAAGAACAACACAAGCTGCTAAGACTAGTCTTCCAGATGCGCTAAAAATTTCTTTTGGTGGAGGAACTGTCATGGGACTTGGAGTTGCTGGATTAGCTGTTTTAGGATTATCAGCATTTTTTATAATATTTTTTCATGTTTTTATGGATGGGAGTTGGACTAATACTGTAGATATGACTATAGTTTTAGAAACACTAGCTGGCTTCTCTTTGGGAGCAGAATCAATTGCATTATTTGCACGTGTTGGCGGAGGTATTTACACTAAGGCTGCTGACGTTGGCGCAGATTTGGTTGGTAAGGTTGAAGCTGGTATTCCAGAAGACGATCCAAGAAATCCCGCTACAATTGCAGACAATGTAGGAGATAATGTTGGCGATGTTGCAGGTATGGGTGCTGATCTTTTTGGATCATATGTTGCAACAGTTCTAGCAGCAATGGTTTTAGGAAATTACATTATTAAGGACATGGGCGGAAGTATTTCAGATGATTTTGGAGGGATTGGTCCAATTTTATTACCCATGGCAATAGCCGGTGCAGGAATTATCATATCCATTATTGGAACTTTTTTTGTTAAGATTAATTCTAATGAGGCCAAAGAAGCTGAAGTACAAAAAGCTTTAAATATTGGAAATTGGACATCTATTATTTTGGTAGGTATAGCTTGTTTTGGACTGGTAACTTGGATGCTTCCAGATATTATTCAAATGGAATTTTATAGGGAAGACCTTCAGCAAATAACATCAATAAGAGTGTTTTACGCAACTTTAGTTGGATTGGTTGTTGGAGCTGCAATTTCTTCTTTTACTGAATATTATACTGGCTTAGGCAAAAAGCCAATTTTAAATATTGTTCAACAATCGAGTACAGGGGCAGCAACTAATATAATTGCTGGATTAGCAACTGGAATGATTTCAACTTTTTCATCTGTTTTGCTATTTGCTATTGCTATATGGGCTTCATATGCTTTTGCTGGATTCTATGGAGTTGCCATGGCAGCCTCTGCTATGATGGCAACTACGGCTATGCAATTAGCTATAGATGCTTTTGGTCCAATTGCAGATAATGCAGGCGGTATTGCAGAAATGAGTGAACTGGACCCTATAGTCCGTGAACGAACAGACATATTAGACTCAGTTGGAAATACTACAGCTGCTACAGGCAAAGGTTTTGCCATTGCGTCAGCTGCTCTAACAGCATTAGCTCTATTTGCAGCTTATGTAACATTTACTGAAATTGATGGAATTAATATTTTTAAAGCTCCTGTGCTAGCCATGTTGTTTGTAGGTGGAATGGTACCAGTTGTATTTTCAGCATTAGCAATGAGCTCAGTAGGTAAAGCTGCTATGGAAATGGTAGAAGAAGTCAGGCGACAGTTTAAAGAAATCCCTGGTATTATGAAAGGGACTGGTAAGCCAGAATATGATAAGTGTGTTGATATATCAACCAAGGCTTCTTTAAGACAAATGCTTATGCCTGGACTACTTACTATTGGTTTTCCTATATTAATCGTCTTAGTTGGGATCTTGATTTATCCTGACAACTATAAACTTGTTGCTGAAATGCTAGGTGGTTATATGGCAGGTGTTACGGTCTCAGGCGTACTTTGGGCAATATTTCAAAATAATGCTGGTGGAGCTTGGGATAACGCGAAAAAATCTTTTGAAGCAGGTGTGGAAATTAATGGAGAAATGACCTACAAAGGGTCTGATGCTCATAAAGCTGCAGTTACTGGCGATACTGTTGGTGATCCATTCAAAGACACATCAGGTCCTTCAATGAACATATTAATTAAATTAACTTGTTTAATTGGATTAGTAATCGCACCAATATTGGGAGGCCACTCGGATGACGAAATAACAAGTGTTTTAGGTGAGGAAATAGAAGTTAATATTCAAGTAGAAGCTGATAATATTGAAGATATAAAAGGAAATTATCAATAAAAAATAAACGAGTTTTTTAGAAAATAATTATTAAAAGTTAAAAAAGGGTACTGTTTTGTGGTGGCCCTTTTTTTAATCCAATTTTTAAAGGCTATTAATCTTAGAATCAATTTCATTTATGACAATCTTAAGATCCTCCTCCTTTTCAACAAAGTCTAAATTATCTACATCAATTATTAGTAGAGGACCTTTATCGTAACCATGAATCCAAGCTTCATAACGTTCATTAAGCCTACTTAAATAATCAATAGAAATAGAGTTTTCATAATCACGTCCTCTCTTGTGAATTTGATTTACCAGATTGGGAATTGAACTTCTTAAATAAATTAAAAGATTTGGTGATTGGACAGTGCTCTCCATTAAGTTAAAAAGCGAAGAATAATTATCAAAATCACGATTAGTCATTAACCCCATGGCGTGTAGATTCGGAGCGAAAATATTTGCATCCTCATATATTGTTCGATCTTGTATTATGTCTTTACCACTTTTCTGAATCTGCATAACTTGTCTGAAACGGCTATTTAAAAAATAAACTTGTAGGTTAAAGCTCCATCGTTCCATTTGATTATAAAAATCATCTAAATATGGGTTTTCAACAACATCTTCTAATTGTGCTTCCCATTTATAATTCTTGGCTAATAATTGTGAAAGCGTAGTTTTTCCTGCGCCAATGTTTCCGGCAATAGCAATATGCATAGTTTAATTTTTTAATAGTTGGTAATGGTAAAGAAATTCTCCGTCATAAATATACAAGGTTTGATTCATTACAAAAAACTGTTTAATTATTTTTTTTTGTATTGGTAATATTTGGATAAAGTCGGTTGAAAGGGCTTTGTAATAAAGTAAATTTTCCTTTTCAAATATTATAAAATCTGTACCAGTTTTAAATTTATTAAAGCCTTCATGGTCTATTGAAGACACTAGGCTTCCTGTGTAGTTAAAATGATAGAATTTAGTTTTAGTTAAGGCAAAAATATTGTTGTAGTTACTATCTAAAGAAATTATTTCCTGGTTAAAAGGAAGGGTTTTAAGTTTTGTTTTTTTGGTTTCGTAATCAAATAATTCTAGTTCAAGACTAATAGAATTGAATAACCAAAATGAACTTTCATTTGCATAAGCAATTTGAGTAATTATTCTGTATGGAAAAATTGTATTAAAATTAATTATACTAATCTCAGCTAATCTATTGTCTATTAAAACAAGCGTGTTGAAATCTTTGTGAAGTACTGCTATTTTAAGGGCGTTAAAAATTTTAACCTGATCAATTTCTCCAAGTTGTAAATTACTATATGATAATAGTTTTTTGTCAAGTTTTTTTTCTAAGGCATTATTTTTTAAATAATAATAATAATCAAAGCGATCGACACCAAAAAATTTATCTATGTTGATTAATTCTTTTTTTATTAATTTTAGCTCAACACTTTCTTGAGCACATATAACGGATGTGAAGCTTAATAGTAATAAAAAATAATATCTTTTCATTGCATGTAATTTACATAAAAAACTATTTTTTTTGTAACATTTTGTTATTTAATCGTCTAATTGAATATCTAAAGTTAATCCTTAAAAAACACTCAAACTATACAAAAGCAATACATTACATCAACTGCATGAACAAGAAACTTAATTACAATCTATTTAATAAAGAAGTTGATGATAAACAGTTTATTTTTCGTATAGTATTAGTATTGTTTTATTTGCGTTAGTTGGTTCAATCTTTTATTAAATTTGCTTTACATCTCAATTAAATTTATGTAAATAAAATTTTTAATTTGTGAAGAATTTAACTCAACGTTTGGAAACATAGTTTACTTTTGAATAAATTTAAAAATAATGAAAAAACACATATTTAGACTTCTTTTCTTTTTTTCTTTAGTACTAATGTCAGTTAATGTTGAATCTCAAGATTTTCAAGGCAAAGCTTATTATTTTTCAAAAACAGTACCAGATATGAGCAGCTGGGGGAATGGACAAATGACTGAGTCGCAAAAAAAGCAAATTTCTGATAGAATGAAAGGTATGTATGAAAAAAGTTACATTTTAACATTTGATAGGACTTCCTCTATATACAAAGAAGAGGAGGTATTGTCAGCACCTGGTAAAGGCGGATTTAATTGGTGGAGTAGTTTTACAGCTGGACCTCAATACAAAAATATCAATGATAACCAATTTATCCAAGATCAAGATTTCTATGGAAGACAGTTTTTAATTACAGACTCACTCGAAAAGCTGGATTGGAAGATTGGAAATGAAACAAAGCAGATTGGTAAGTATTTATGTATAAAGGCAACAGCTGTTAAAAATGTCGATGAGTTTGATTGGAGAAGTATGCGTGGTAAATCCAGAAAAAGCAAAACAGAAACACCAAATAAATCTGAAAAGACTAAATCTATAACAGAGGATATTGAAATACCAAAGACTATAAATGTTGTTGCATGGTATACACCTCAAATTCCAATTAGTCAAGGGCCAGGCGAGTTTTGGGGATTACCTGGTTTAATCTTAGAAGTTAATGCTGATCTTACTACAATTTTGTGTAGTAAAATCACTTTAAACCCACAAGACAAAATAAAAATTAAAGCTCCAGAAAAAGGTAGAATTATTTCGAGAGATGACTACAATTCAACTGTGAAACAAAAAATGATCGAGATGCGAGAAATGTATAGAGGTCGAGGCGGCAGAAAATAATAATTCAATTTATCAAATTACATTTTTATGAAACTTTATCTTCACACAATATTTCTATTAATATTTTCTTTTTCGTATTCGCAAATTAGACTTGAAGGACATGTAAAAGATTCTCTTGGTAATGGATTAGAATTAGCTAACGTCATCGCGATAAACAAAGCAACAAGTGCTTTAGACTCCTACGCAATAACAAATGAGGACGGTCGCTACAAGCTTAATCTAAAAAAGAACACTATTTACTCAATTCAAGTTAGTTACATTGGAATGAAATCAGCTGCTGAAAGATTAGAGACATTAACATCTGATTTGACAAAAGATTTTGTTCTTGAAGAAGATAATTTATTGGACGAAGTTGAGTTAACATATGAAATGCCAGTAACTGTGAGTGGTGACACTTTGACATATAATGCAGATTCTTTCAACAAAGGTACAGAGCGTAAACTTGAGGATGTTTTAGAAAACTTACCAGGAGTTGAAATTAACGATGATGGCCAGGTTGAAGTTGAAGGAAAAGTAGTTACAAAGGTCATGGTTGAGGGTAAAGATTTTTTTGATGGAGACAGTAAATTAGCAACAAAAAACATTCCTTCAAATGCTGTTGACAAGGTACAGGTTTTAAAAAATTATGCTGAAGTCGGACAGTTAAGTGGTGTTACAAACAACCAAGACAATATTGCTTTAAACATTAAACTCAAAGAAGGCAAAAAGAATTTTTGGTTTGGTAACATATTAGGTGGCGGTGGAGAGCCTGAAGTTCATCCGAAGACAGATAATTTGTATTTGATTCAGCCAAAATTATTTTATTACAGCCCAGAATATAGTTTAAACTTTATTGGAGACCTAAATAATACTGGAGAAGTTGCTTTTTCAAGGAGAGACTATTTTAATTTTACAGGTGGATTTAAAAGGCCCAGTGCATCTAGTGGGACAAGTATCAATTTAGGTAATAATGATATTGGCTTTTTAACACTCCAAAATAACCGTGCGAAAGATATTAATACAAAATTCGGAGCTGCTAATTTTAGTTGGTCTCCAAAGAGTTCTCTTGATTTAGGAGGTTTTGCTATATTTTCAAATAGTAGAAATGAGCTTCAGGAAAATAGATCAATTCAATATACTGATGCTGGTATTGGTATTCCAAATGAGGAAACTCAGAGCAATACTTTTCAAGAAAATAATTTAGGAATGCTTAAATTATCAACTAAATATCAGCGCGATGCTAATAACCAGTTCGAATATGAAATTTTCGGACAGCTTTCCCAAAGTGAGCAAGATCAACGTTTTTTTTCATCAATAAACCAGGCCATAGATCAATTTGAGGAAGTTACCCCCTTCAATCTTAGTCAAAATTTGAACTACTATTATACCTTGGATGAAAAAAATATTTTTGCACTTGAGGCACAACATGTTTTAAAAGACGAAGACCCATTGTATAATGCTATTTTAGAAGATAAATTTAGCTATGATGCCACTGCTGAAAACCTTGGATTAGATCAATTCCAAAGTAATTATGATTTAAGACAACAGAAACGTGTTAAATCCAATCAGCTAGACGCAAAGCTTGATTATTGGAGAATACTAAATAAGAAGAGTAATTTAAACCTTACTTTCGGAACAATATTTAGTCAACAAAAATTTAATTCAAACATTTTTCAATTCTTAGACGACGGCTCTCAGTATGATTCATCACCAAGTGATATATCAGATATTAATTCTATCGACTATAAGTTTACCGATTTATATTTAGGACTCCATTATAGATTAAAGACAGGAATTTTCACCATAACACCCGGAATTTCTGGGCATGCCTATAATGTTAACAACACTCAGTTTGGTCAAAAAACAACTGACAATTTCTTTAGGTTTTTACCTGACCTAAATGTAATTATACAGTTAAAAAAGAGTGAGACTCTTAATCTAAATTATAGAATGCAAACACAGTTTACAGATGTTTCAAATTTTGCGAGTGGTTTAGTATTGAATAATTATAATTCTTTGTTTTCTGGTAATCCATACCTTGAAAATGCATTATCACATAATGTCAGCTTATTTTATTATAGCTTTAATATGTTTAATTATACAAATGTTTTTGCGAGTCTTAATTATAATAAAAGTATTGATAATATTCGAACTCAATCTGTATTTCAGCCCGGTAGTGTAATAAGGGTATCAACACCATTTAATTCCCCATTTGCAGACGAGAGTATGAGTGCTAGTGGTCGTTTCCAACGAACATTTGGGAAAATTAGAGGTACTTTAAGAGCGAATTTAAATTATTCTATTTTCAATCAATTTATTCAAAATCGAAGATCAGAAAATGAAACTTTCTCACAAACTTATCGAGCGCAAATCCGAACAAATTTTAGAACTGCACCCAATCTAGATTTAAGTTATCGTTACACAATACAAGACAATAATTTAGGTCAAAATAGTACTAAGTTTTTTACAAAAAGCCCAACAATCGAACTCGACGCACTGTTCTTAAAATCATTTACTTTTAAAACAGATTATTCATTTAATGACTTTAGCGATGAGGTAGGGACTATAAATACTTTTGAATTTTGGAATGCTTCATTATCATATCGTAAAGATGAAGATTCTAAATTTGAATATGAGCTAAGAGCAACTAATTTATTAGATACTAGATCCCAAAATCAAAGTAACGCAGGAAATATTTCAGTCAGTGCAACAGAATATTTTATACAACCTAGATATATAACCTTAAGGATACGATTTGAATTATAAAATCCTACAGATTATAAACTATAGGTTAAATGTAGATTTTATTTTAGAAACTAGATTTAATTTTTCCCAAGTGAAAAGTTCTACTTTCATTTTTTTCTCGATTCCATTTGGTAGACGAAATATTTTTTCTACCACCTTATTTGTTCTTCCCATGTGGCCGTATGCAGCAGTCTCACTGTAAATAGGAGATCTTAATTTAAGAGATTTTTCGATGGCTGACGGGCGAAGATCAACAATACTCATTATTTTCTTAGCAATTTCACCATCACTCATTTTCAAACGAGAAGTTCCATAAGTATTAACATATAAACTAGTTGGTTCTGATATACCAATAGCATAACTAACTTGAACTAAAATCTCGTCACAAATTCCAGCTGCGACCATATTTTTAGCTATATGACGCATAGCATAAGCTCCAGAACGGTCAACTTTACTTGGATCTTTTCCGGAAAATGCACCACCCCCATGAGCACCTTTACCTCCATAAGTGTCAACAATAATTTTACGACCTGTTAAACCCGTGTCTCCGTGTGGCCCTCCTATTACAAATTTTCCTGTAGGATTAATATGATATGTTATTTTTTTATCAAATAGCGACTTAAGGAAATCAGGTAATTTTGATACGACTCTGGGAATTAAAATATTTTTAATGTCTTTTTTAATCTTATTTAACATTGCATTATCATTTGCTAAAAATGGATCGTGTTGTGTTGATAAAATAATTGAATTTATTCTTAAAGGTATATTTTGGTCACTATACTCAATAGTTACTTGACTCTTTGAATCCGGTCGTAAGTATGTTATCTCTTTATTTTCGTGTCGAAGACATGCAAGTTCTTTTAGTATCCTATTTGAAAGTTCTAATGCTAAAGGCATATAATTCTCAGTTTCACTGCTAGCGTACCCAAACATCATACCTTGATCGCCAGCACCTTGTAACTCATAGTTGTTTTTATCTACCCCGCGATTAATATCTTCTGATTGTTCATGAATTGCAGATAAGACACCACAAGAATTTCCATCAAACATATATTCTCCCTTGGTATATCCAATTTTATTGATTGTATCCCGTGCAATTTGTTGAACATCTAAATATGTTTTAGATTTAACTTCACCTGCTAATATTACTTGCCCAGTTGTTACAAGTGTTTCACAGGCAACTTTAGATTTTGGGTCAAAAGCTAAAAAATTATCAATTATCGCATCACTTATTTGATCTGCAACTTTATCTGGATGTCCTTCAGAAACACTTTCAGACGTAAATAAATAACTCATAAATATATGTTTTGAGGAACAAATTATTACAACATGCTAAGGGAGATTTACTGCTTTAGCTTTTTTTTTTGAGGTTGCAATCAGAACAAATTTATCCTCTGTTAATCTTGATACAAATTTAAAGATTAAAGTTTAAAAAAAAAATCTTTAGTAATAATATGTATTTTAATATCTATATTTATTCGAACTATGAGTGAAATATTTTTGTGTAGATATAGATTATTATTTTTCTTTTTTTGTTTTAGTTTTTTTTCCTTTTCGCAAAATAATAAAAAGGGCAGTAGTTTTATCGATATAAATTATTTCAAAGGATATATTCCTTTGCATAATAGCGATATACTTCACCTTATTGAAGGTCGTCCTGGAGGGGCATTACTTGCGTGGAATAAACGAACATATGGATTAAAAAAGTGGCAAAAGCTATATAATTATCCCGATTATGGCGTTTCTATGATTTTTCAAGATTTTGAGAGTAATGTTCTTGGTGTAAATTACGGGGTTTATGGTCATTTTAATTTTTACTTTTTTAGAAGGCATTTGATGTTGCGTATAGCTCAAGGTCTGATATATGCATCAAATCCATACAGTAAAATCAATAACCCAAAAAACATTGCCTTTGGATCAAGGCTTTTGGCTAGTCCATACTTGATGTTAAATTATAATAAATCTAATCTTATAGGTCCAATTGGAATACAATCTGGATTGCTTTTATTTCATGCTTCTAACGGAAATTTTAAAGCGCCAAATACAAGTGTAAACACAATTTCATTCATTATTGGGTTTAATTATGACTTAGATATGCAAGAATTAACAATTAAAAATCATCCAGATGAATACTTTACTAAAGAAAAACTTAAGTTAAACCTAGTGTTTAGATCTGGTTTAAATCAGATGAGTGCAGTTGGTAGTCCTCAATTTCCTTTTTATACGTTCTCAGCTTATTTAGATAAAAAAATAAATTTTTTCAGTGCATTTCAAACAGGTATTGAAATGTTTATTTCAATGGCATTAAAAGAAGAAATTTACTACAGAAGTGTTGCATTTCCGGAAGAAAATTCAGATCAAAATGCTGATTATAAACGAGTTGGGGGTTTTGTAGGGCACGAGTTATTTATAAATAATTGGTCGATTATTTCTCAACTGGGTTATTATATTTATTATCCATATGATTTTGAGGGACGCTTTTATAACAGACTTGGGTTAAAATATTATTTTGGGGATAATTGGTTTGGTGGGTTTTCTGTAAAGTCTCATAGCGCCACAGCTGAAGCAATCGAATTTGGAATTGGAGTGAGGCTGTAACTCTCACTTCTAAAGAAAAATAAAAAATGAAAAATAATGAACAGATAAAATATTTAATTTATATACTTTTATTTTTAGTAGTATTTTCTTGCAACAAAAAAGAAGTATGGGATTGCATACAGACTTCAGGTAATACTGTATTTAAAGAACTCTCTGTAACGCCTTTCGAAAGAATTCTTGTTAATAGGGATATTGAGCTAGTAGTTAAAAAAGGAGAAGTTTATATGGTTGAAATTCAAACAGGAGTTAATCTGCTTAGCGACATTGATGTGATTGTATCAGATTTAGAACTTAAACTGACTAATTCCAACAATTGTAATTTTGTTAGGGATTATGGAGTTACTAAAATGATCGTAACTACCCCAATATTAAAAGAAATTCGTAGTAGCACTCAGTATTTAGTTTCATCCCAGGGTGTTTTAGAATTTGATAATCTGAAGCTTATTTCTGAAAATTATAATTCAGATTTTATAAGCTCTGGTGATTTTAATATTACTATAAACTCTCAAACATTTTCTGTCCTAGCTAATAATTTGTCTTCATTTAAAATTTCTGGATATACTAACACATTATCAGTTGATTTTTACGGAGGAGTTTGTCAATTTGATGGTATTGATTTGTTGTCGCAAAATGTCAATGTATTTCAAAGGAGCAGTCACGACATTATTGTTAATCCAGTTCAGTCAATTGAAGGTGAAATCCGTAGTGTAGGCGATGTTATTAGTCTTCAAACTCCACCATTCGTTAATGTTCAGCAGTTTTATACTGGTCAATTACTGTTTTTGGATTGAAAACAATTAAAAACAAATAGATAGTTAAATATTATTCTTTGGAAAGAACATATTTTATTATAAATCCAGTAAATATTATCAAAATATTATACTTTATTTAATTCCTCTTTTTTGTTAATGATTTTAAATTTTTTAATATTTACAAAATTAAAATCTTAAAACTTATTTTTAAGAATATCACATAATGGAAAACAGTAAAGAATTTAGAACTTGGTTAGATGATTTAAAATTGAATCATCCATTAATAATTGCTGGACCATGCAGTGCTGAAACTGAGAGCCAGGTTTTAAAAATTGCACACCAATTGAAAGATACTGATGTAAGTTATTTTCGAGCTGGTATTTGGAAACCTCGTACTCGACCTGGTAACTTTGAAGGAGTTGGCGCTTTGGGATTAAGCTGGCTTCAAAAGGTAAAAAAGGAAACTGGTTTAAAAACTGCTACTGAAGTAGCAAACAGGAATCACGTAGAGCTTGCCCTCAAGTACGATATTGACATGTTTTGGATTGGCGCAAGGTCAACAGTTAGTCCATTTATAGTTCAAGAAATTGCTGATGCTTTAGAGGGTACTGATAAAATAGTTTTAGTCAAAAATCCTGTCAATCCAGATTTATCACTTTGGATAGGAGCTGTTGAGCGCTTAAAATCATCTAACATAAAAAATTTGGGTGTAATTCACCGGGGGTTTTCAACTTATGCTAAAACAAAATATAGGAATAATCCTGAATGGCAATTAGCAATTGAATTGCAGACAAGGTTCCCTGACCTTCCTTTAATAAATGATCCATCACACATTTCAGGTAATAGAGAAATGGTATTTGATATTAGTCAGACAGCTTATGATTTAAATTTTGACGGTTTGATGGTTGAAACACATATTGACCCTAACAACGCATGGAGTGATTCTGCTCAGCAAATTACTCCAGAAGCTTTAATTCAGTTTACAAAAGACTTAAAAATCAGAAAAGAAAGCACTAATGAGGCTAGCTATATAGATGAACTTTTGAAGATAAGAGCACAAATTGATTTAGTTGATAATCAGTTGTTAAAAACTCTCGGGGAACGTATGTTATTTGCCGAAGCTGTTGGTAAATTAAAGAAAAAACAAAATGTAGCTGTACTTCAAACTAAGAGATGGAATGAAATTTTAGATAAAATGATTTTAGGGGGAGAAGATCATAATCTAAGCGAAGAATTTATTTTAAAATTATTTAAGGCAATACATCAAGAATCTATAAATCATCAGAAACAAATTTTGAAATCATGAAAATTTACATGTGCAAAATAAATTTGTTTATTTGATTTTGTTTTGATTATAAAATATGAAAGGGACAATTTATAAATCTACTGGGAGTTGGTATACTGTAAAAACTTATAGTGGTAATTTTATTAACTGTAGAATAAAAGGTAAGTTCCGAATGCAAGGTATTAAAAGTACTAACCCAATTGCAGTTGGTGATGTTGTTGATTTTGAGATGGAAACAACAAATGATAAACAAACAGGTGTTATCACAGTAATTCATGATCGTAAAAACTATATAATTAGAAAATCTGTAAATTTATCTAAGCAAACACATATTATTGCTAGTAATATTGATCAAGTATTTTTACTTGTCACGCTTGAAAACCCTCAAACATCTACTAGTTTCATAGATCGTTTTTTAGTCACTGCTGAGGCTTACGGAATAAAGGCTATTCTACTATTTAATAAAATAGATCTTTTTGTTGGAGAATCTTTAATTAAAGTAAACGACTTGATCAGGGTTTATTCCTCTATTGGTTATGATTGTTTAAAAATCTCTGCTAAAAATTGTCAAAATTTATCAAAAGTTCGTGAATTGATGAAGCACAAAACAAGTATGTTCTCTGGCCACTCAGGAGTAGGAAAATCTACATTAGTTAATGCTATTGAACCTAACTTGAGTTTAAAAACAATGGCTATATCTGAAACACATCAGCAAGGACAACATACTACAACTTTTGCAGAAATGTTTGATTTGGGTTTTAAAGCTAGAATTATTGATACTCCAGGGATTAAAGGATTTGGAATTGTAGATATTGATCCATATGAGCTTGATCAGTATTTCCCTGAGATATTTGAAATAAAAAACAATTGTAAATTTCATAATTGTAAACATCTTCATGAACCAAATTGCGCTGTAAAAGAAAGCATAAAGAGCGAAAAAATTGCAATTTCTCGCTATAGCTCTTATATACAAATGTTCGAGGGTAAGGATTCTAATTATCGAATCGAATCATATGAAAATTTATGAGAGCAGTAATTCAAAGAGTCGTAAATGCAAGTGTATCAATTGATGGGATGATAATGGCAAGAATTAATACTGGATTATTGATTTTATTAGGAGTTGCAGATGACGATAAAAAAGAAGATGTTATTTGGCTTAGCAGTAAAATTGCTAATCTTCGGATTTTTGATGACGATAAAGGGGTTATGAATATTTCATTAAAAGAACATAATGGAGAGGCGCTTGTTGTTAGTCAATTTACTCTTCATGCATTAACAAAAAAAGGCAATCGTCCGAGCTATATAAAAGCTGCACCCCCAGAAATCGCTTTACCAATTTATAATCAATTTGTTGAGCAAATGCAAAGCCATTTAGAATCTCCAGTAAAGACTGGAGCCTTTGGCGCTAATATGAAGGTTATATTATCAAATGATGGACCAGCAACATTCATTATTGATACTAAAAATCGCGAATAATTTTATTCGATATTATTTGATATAAATTACACATTATTTAACTTAGTGTGAAGTTAATATAACAAATATGAATATTAAAGATGCACAAGAATCCGTTGATCAATGGATTAAAACTCATGGGGTTCGGTATTTTAATGAATTGACTAATATGGCACAATTAACAGAGGAAGTTGGAGAGGTTGCTCGTATTATATCACGGCGATATGGTGAGCAAAGCGAAAAGCCCAGCGATAAAGACAAAGATCTTGGTGAAGAGCTGGCTGATGTCATGTTTGTTGTTTTATGTCTTGCTAATCAAACAGGGGTTGATTTAAGCAAAGCTTTTTTTAATAAATTAAAATTAAAAACAGAGCGTGACCACGACCGTCATAAATCTAATAATAAGTTGAAGTAAAGGTGCATATTCTTATAAAAAAGACAGATGTTAATCCTTCTTCTGATTTAATAATTTCTGGTTCAAAAAGCGAGTCAAATCGGGGTCTTCTATTAAAATCTATATTTAACAATTTAAACATAAAAAACCTATCTAATTCAGACGATACTGTTATAATGAAAACCGCTTTATCGTCTAAAAATTCATTAATTGATATTCATAATGCTGGAACTGCAATGCGATTTTTGACTGCATATTTTGCTACAAAAGTTGGTAAAAAAACAATTATTACAGGTTCGTCAAGGATGAAGGAGCGTCCAATTACTGTTTTGGTTAATGCAATAAATGAATTAGGAGGTAAAATCACATATATTGAGAAAGATGGTTTTCCACCTCTTCACATTGAAGGACAGGAAATTGTAAAAAATGAAGTTTTTTTAAAAGCAAATGTAAGTAGTCAATATATTTCTGCGCTATTGATGATTGCTCCATCTTTAAAAAATGGTATGATAATAAATCTAGAGGGATCAATCACTTCTCTGTCTTACATTAAAATGACCTTAGCATTCCTTAATCAAGTTGGAATTAGAACAAACTTTAAATCAAATAAGATAAAGGTGTTCCCATATCAAGGGCACAATTCAAAAACGTTAATAGTTGAATCTGATTGGTCATCAGCTTCTTATTTTTATAGTATAGTATCGCTTAGTCCAGTAGGAACAAAAATAAATATTTCTTCTTACAATAAAAATAGCCTACAAGGCGATGCAATTCTCAAAGATATTTATAATGAACTGGGTGTTAAAAGTGAATTTAATAATTCAGTCTTAACTTTGAAAAAGGTGAGCAATAAACTACCAGAAACATTAAACTTGGATTTGTCGAATTCACCTGATATTGCTCAAACTATAGTTGTTAGCTGTTTAGGTCTTAAAATTAATTGTGCTTTATTTGGACTAAATACTTTAAAAATTAAAGAAACGGATCGGTTATTCGCTCTTAAAAATGAAATAAAAAAACTAGGTACTAATATTAAAATCACAGAAGACAGCCTTGAGCTTAAATCACCTAAAACAATTAAAAAAAATATAAAAATTAACACCTATGGTGATCACCGTATGGCTATGTCTTTTGCACCATTAGGATTAAAGACAGACATATGTATTAGTGATGCAAATGTAGTTTCCAAGTCATACCCAAATTTTTGGGATGATCTGAAAAAAATAGGATTAAATTTAACTATCCAAAAATAAACTGATAAATACTTGACAACGGCAACTAGTTGATTGTATATTTGCATTCTGTAAAAACAACTTTCATGAAATTATCTCATTTTAATTTTAACCTACCTGATGATCTCTTAGCAGAGTATCCCTCAGAACACAGAGATGAGGCCAGATTAATGGTCCTTAATAGACAAAATCAAACTATTGAACATAAGTATTTTAAAGATTTAATTGAATATTTTGATGAGGATGATGTTATGATTTTGAACAATACTAAAGTTTTTCCAGCTCGTTTATTTGGAAACAAAGAAAAAACTGGTGCTAGAATTGAAGTATTTCTGCTAAGAGAACTAAATTCTGAGCAAAGGTTATGGGATGTTTTAGTTGATCCAGCGAGAAAAATACGAATTGGGAATAAATTATATTTTGGTGACGATGAAAGCCTAGTAGCTGAAGTAATTGATAATACTACCTCTAGAGGTAGAACATTACGTTTCTTATTCGATGGTACATATGATGAGTTTCGATCAAAGCTAACAGAACTGGGTCAGACTCCTTTACCAAAATATATTAAAAGAGATGTTGAGCCTGAAGACGAAGATCGTTATCAGACAATTTATGCGAAAAATGAAGGAGCAGTTGCGGCTCCAACTGCAGGGCTTCATTTTTCAAAACATTTATTGAAGAGGTTAGAAATTAAGGGAATTAATTTTGCAGAAGTTACTTTACATGTTGGGCTTGGCACTTTTAACCCTGTGGAAGTTGAAGATTTATCAAAGCACAAAATGGATAGTGAGGAAATTATTATTGATAATAACGCAACAGAAATCATTAACCATGCATTAAAGGGTAAAAGGCGTATTTGCTCAGTAGGAACTACTGTAATGAGGTCTGTTGAAAGTTCTGTATCGTCTAGTGGAACTTTAAATGAATTTTCAGGATGGACTAATAAATTTATTTTCCCTCCCTACGAATTTTCAATAGCAAATTGTATGATTACAAATTTTCACACGCCAAAGTCAACTTTACTTATGATGACAGCTGCTTTTGGTGGTTACGATTTCATAATGAAGGCTTACGAGGAGGCTGTTAAAGAAAAATATAAATTTTATAGCTATGGTGATGCAATGCTTATTTTATAATTTAGCAAAAGTCTCCATAGGAGACTTTTTTTATGAATAAAATCAAAACAGATATTAGAGCATTATCCAAAAACGATCTGGTACATTTCTTTGAGAAGCATTCGGATAAATCGTTTAGAGGAAATCAAGTCTATGAGTGGCTCTGGAAAAAGGGAGTTCACACCTTTGATGAAATGACTAATTTATCAAAAAAAACTAGGACTCTTTTAAAAGATTCTTTTTCTATTAACCATATTGAAGTTGATGCTATGCAAAAAAGCTCAGATGGCACTGTGAAAAATGCAATTCGTCTTCATGATGGTCTTATAGTTGAATCTGTTTTGATACCAGCGGCTAATAGAACCACTGCTTGCGTATCGTCACAGGTTGGATGTAGCTTAGATTGTAGGTTTTGTGCAACTTCCAGATTGAAACGAATGCGGAATTTAAATCCGGATGAGATATACGATCAAGTTGTAGCTATAGATAAACAAAGCCGTTTGTTTTTCAACAAAAAACTAACAAATATTGTTTTTATGGGTATGGGTGAGCCACTTATGAACTATAAAAACGTATTAAATGCAATTGATAAAATAACATCCAATGATGGACTGGGTATATCGCCTAAGCGAATTGTAGTTTCAACATCTGGTATTCCAAAAATAATTAAGAAAATGGCAGAAGATAAAGTTAAATTTAATCTTGCCGTTTCATTGCATTCTGCTATTGATAAAATTCGTACCCAAATTATGCCGTTTAATAAAACTTTTCCTTTAACTGATTTGAGAGATGCATTAATTTTTTGGTATGCAAAAACAAGAAGAAGAATAACCTATGAGTATGTTGTTTGGGAGGGTGTAAATGACACTATTAGTGATATATTGGCATTAATTGATTTTTGTAAGTTTGCTCCAAGCAAGGTTAATTTAATCGAGTACAATCCCATTGAGGATGGGTTGTTTAAGCAAGCAAATTCAAAAGTTATAAATAATTATGTGTCAATGTTAGAAGATCAAAACATTATTGTTACAGTAAGGCGATCAAGGGGAAAAGATATTGATGCAGCCTGTGGTCAATTAGCTAACAAAAAATAAATTATGGTGATGGATTCGGAATTGCTGAATGAATTTCATTAACTCTTTGAATGACGTCTTTACTTAATTTTGTTCTAATACTTTCAATATTTTCTTTTAATTGATCAATTGTTGTAGCTCCAATAATATTACTACAAATAAAGGGTCTACTGTTGACAAATGATAAGGCCAGTGTTGTTAATGAAATTCCAATTTCTTTTGATAGTTCAAAATAAGATTTAGTTGCATTAGTAGCTTGTTGACTACTATACCTTGAAAATCTTGGAAATAAATTTAGTCTTGTATTTTTTGATGCTGTACCATTAATATATTTTCCTGAGAGTACACCAAATCCCAACGGTGAATAAGCTAAAAGACCTATATCTTCTCTATAAGAAATTTCTGCTAAGTCTCCTTCAAAAACTCTATTTAATAATGAATATGGATTTTGAATTGTACTAATCTTATGTAGTTTGTTTTTTCGGACCTCTTCAATGTAGCGCATACAACCCCATGCTTTTTCATTAGATATGCCATAAGTTCTTATTTTACCAACCTTAATAAGTCTATTTAATTCGTATATAACTTCGTAAAAATTATCAATCCAAGGGTCATTGTAGTTTGGGTTAAAATCTCTAATCCCAAAGGTATTCGTCTGTCGTTCAGGCCAGTGCAACTGGTATAAATCTATATAATCTGTTTTTAATCTTTCCAGCTCCAAATCAATAGCTTGCTGAATTGAATTACCTTTAAAACCAGTTTTACGAATGTGTGCTGTATAATCTCCAGGTCCAGCAATTTTACTCGCAATGATAATTTTATCTCTTACCCCTCTTTTTTTGAGCCAATTTCCTATAATTCGGCTTGTACGTCCTTGTGTTTCTTTGGTTGCTGGAACAGGGTAAAGTTCTGCAGTATCAAAAAAATTCACTCCTTGATCAGTTGCAAAATCCATTTGAGAAAAACCATCTTTTTGTGTATTTTGGTTGCCCCAAGTCATGGTGCCAAGACAAATTTTACTTACTTTAATATCAGTATTTGGCAGAACAGTATAATCCATTTATTTAGAATTTAATAATTTTGAAATTTCATCAAGCTTTGGAGTTAAAATAACTTCTATCCTTCTATTTTTTGCCTTGCCTTCGATTGTTTCATTAGAATCAATAGGAGAATATTCACTTCGACCAGCTGCAGTCAGGTTTTCTAATTTTATAGAACTATTTTCGCTTAAAATTGAAATTATAGCTGTGGCACGTTTTGTTGATAAATCCCAATTATTAGAAATTTGACCATTTCCTGAAAAAGACACATTATCAGTGTGGCCTTCAATAAGAACAGCTATTTTTGGGTTTTCTGCAAGGACTTTACCCAGCTCAGTTATTGCTTGTCTACCTTGTTTTCCAACGGACCAACTACCAGAATTGAACAAAAGTTTATTTTCTAAAGAAACATAAACTTTGCTATTACGTTGCTCAACCATTAAACCTTTTCCTTCAAATGCGGTTAGGGCTTTTGAAATTGCATCTTTTAAATCTTTCATTGCTTTATCTTTTGCAGCGATCAAATTTTCAAGTTCTGTAATTTGAATTGAGCGTTCTTGCATATCTGCCTCCAAGTTTGTCAAACGTTCATTTTCCAAAGCTAAAGCTTCTTCTTTCTCGTTTATCTCATCTAAAAGAGCTCTGTTCTTTTTTGCATTTTCCTCAAGGGATTTTGTGCTATTTTTTTCTAGTGCCGAGTAGGCAGAACGAAGGTTTTCATAATTTTTTTCCAGGATTACCAATTCGGAACTTATTTCATTCTTATTTGAATTTATATCATCACAAGTTTTTTGTAAATTAATTAACTCGGTTTCAAGACCATTTTTATTAACAATAAGGTCTTCATTTAATAGTGATAAATTATCATAATCAGATTTTAGCTGGTTGTATTTAGAGTCTAATTCATTAAATATTTTTGATGAAACGCAGGATGATAAACTTGCTAGAATAAGAATAAGGGTTATGGTTTTTATAGACATAATTTAATTTATTGTTTTTAATTTTAATAATATTGGGCAATGATCACTGTGTATAGCATCACTTAGTATAGATGCACTAGATACATATTTTTTTAACGGATTTGCAACCAGCGTGTAATCTAATCTCCAACCTTTGTTATTTGCTCTGGAATTTGCTCTGTAACTCCACCAACTATACTGATTAGGTTTGTTATTTAGCATACGAAAAGCATCAATAAAACCGCTATTTAAAAAATTACTCATCCATTCTCTTTCTTGGGGTAAAAATCCTGATACATTTTTATTTCGTATAGGATCATGTATATCAATTGCCTGATGGCAAATATTATAATCCCCACAGATTATAAGATTTGGCTTATCTTTTTTTAGGTTATCAATATAATCTTTGAAAAGATCCATGTATTCAAATTTGTAAGTCAATCGATTTATATTTGTTCCAGAAGGTAAATATAAACTCATAACAGAGACATCTGCAAAATCTACTCGAATATTTCTACCCTCAAAATCCATGGATTTAATGCCAGTGCCATATGTAACATTTACTGGCTTTTTTTTACATAAAATGGCAACTCCACTATATCCTTTTTTTTGTGCGCTGAACCAATAATGATTCGAATAACCAACAGTTTCAAACATTGAAAGATCTAATTGATCTTTATTTGCTTTGATTTCTTGCAAGCAAATCACATCAGGATCAGCAGCAACTAACCAATCTATAAATCCTTTTTTAATTGCAGCTCGGATACCATTTACATTATATGAAATAATTTTCATGTGACAATTATTATTTTTAGCTAAAGTAATTAAAGCCTTACTTTTACACTAGATAATAATTGGAGTTTTTATTTAAAACTTTCAACAAAATATTTTAGTAATATTGAAGTTTAATCATAGGATGCGCTTATTATACACTTCAATTATATTATTTTCATTCTTTTGTTCCTGGGCTCAAGGTGGAGATACTTTAATTCAAAATAAAAAAGTTGCAATTGGTGAAAATATAATTTTAGAAAAAGTAAGTATTAACCCCTATTTTTTTCAGGTTATAAATTCCAAAAATGAGGTGGTTCAAGATTCGTTTTATAGCATTAATTATAACAAAGCTAACTTAAGTTTTAAATCAAATTACAATGGATTAGATTCTGTAACAATAAAATATTTAAAATATCCTGAGTTTATCACTCGTACTTACAGGAAATTGGATTCTTCAGTTATTGTGAAATCTAATGGTTCAATGCAAAGATTGGTTAAACTTTCAGAACAGAATTTCAGATCTGAATTTAAACCTTTTGATGGATTAAATTCATCAGGAAGTCTCTCCAGAGGAGTCACTGTTGGTAATAACCAAAATTCAGTTTTAAAAAGTGAGTTAGATCTTCAAATTAGCGGTAAAATTAATGATAAAGTTACTTTGAGAGCATCTGTTCAAGACGCCAATACTCCATTACAACAAAGCGGTTATTCGCAGCGTTTGGATGAGTTTGATCAAATATTTATTGAAGCTTTTAGTGATCAATGGTCAGTTAGGGCAGGAGATATTGACCTAGAAAACAAGAATTCTTATTTTGCCAAATTTTCAAAACGTGTTCAGGGTTTATTATTAATCTCAAAGTTTAAAAATTCTGTTTATGAGGCAAATGCCTTTGTCTCAGGGGCTTTGGTCCGTGGGCAATTTGTAAGAAGTCAATTTACAGCACAAGAGGGTAACCAAGGCCCATACAAGCTAAAAGGGCCTAACAATGAACTTTTTGTATTAGTTGTTTCTGGAAGTGAGATTGTTTATGTAAATGGTATTGCGCTTGAACGTGGAGCAACAAATGATTATGTAATTGACTATAACGCTGGAGAAATTATTTTTAACCCAACATTTCCTATTAATTCAGAAATGCGAATAATAGTCGATTACCAATATAGCGAGAGAAATTATACACGATTTGTAGGATATGCCGGCGGCCAATATAAATCTAGTAAATTAAAGTTAGGAGTATCTATTTATAATGAGAATGATTTGAAAAATCAGTCTCTTCAACAAAATCTTAGTAATGATCAAATCTCAATTTTATCTCAAGCTGGGGATGATAAGTCTAATATGATTTCTCAGTCTGCAACTCCCCAAGAGTTTTCTGAAAATAGAATTTTGTACAAAAAAGAATTATTAAATGGACAGGAAGTTTTTGTATTCTCCAATGACCCAAATGATGAACTGTTTCAAGTAAATTTTCTATCAGTAGGTGACCAACAAGGAGATTACATTATATCTAATTTAAATTCTGTTACTAATATCTATGAATATGTTCCCCCAGTTATGGGTCAAAAACAAGGTAATTACTCACCAATAATTCAATTAGTAGCTCCAGAAAAGCTACAGATTGCAATTATAAACGGTTCATATCAACCATCTGATAAGACAAATCTAGAGTTTGAGTTCGCAGCTAGTAGAAAGGATTTAAATTTATTTTCGAATATTTCTGACTCAGATAATGATGGATTGGCGTTTAGGTATAAGTTCAACAGAGCAGCTTTTAGCATAAATGATAAATGGGCTTTAAATATGTCTTCGAATTTAGACTACATACAAAGTGATTTTAGAAATATAGAAAGGCTATATAACCCTGAATTCAACAGAGATTGGAATTTAAAGTTACCTGTAGTAAATGGAATGGTTGCTGACATGGGAAATCAATTACTAAACACTAATACGCTAAATCTTTCAAATTCTGATATTGCCGAATTTAATTATTCTTTTCAGCACCTTAACTTTTCAAGAAATTTTAATGGTAATAGGCATAACTTAACTGCTTCAGTAATAAAAAATAAGCTTGAATTATTATCAAAGTCAAGTATTCTAAAAACTAATGGTGATCAAATAAAATCAGAATTTTTTAGTTCCTCTTCACAAATTAAATTTAGGAGCAAAATTTTTTGGCCAGGAATAAAGATAAATACTGAAAATAATGAGGTTATCTCAAGAACTTCGAATCAACTAGATTCTTTATTAAGCCAAAGATTTTTTTCATATGAGGGTTATGTTGGGATTGGAGATTCAACAAATATATTTTTAAAATTAGGTTATATTAATCGAATTAACGACAGTGTTCAAGATAATAAGCTAAAGCGTGTCAATCGATCTAACAATTACTATATAAATTCTAAGCTCATTAATTCAAAACAATCAGATTTAAGTTTATTTATTAATTACCGTCTTTTTAAATCGCAAAGACAAAATGAATCTATACAAAAATCATTAAATTCTAGAGTTTTTTACAGTCAACGTTTTGCAAATAATCTAATTCAATGGCAAACTGTTTATGAAACTAATTCTGGGCAGTTACCTCAACAAGAGTTCACTTATGTTCAAGTTGAACCTGGGCAAGGCTCATACATTTGGTTTGATTATAATGATAACGGTATCCAAGAGCTTGAAGAATTTGAAATCGCACAATTTCAAGATCAAGCAACTTATATAAGGGTTTTATTACCAAATCAAATTTTTATAAGAACTCATCAAAATCGATTGAGCCAATCTCTTATTTTAGATGCAATAAGGTGGAATAATTCACTGAACAATACCAAACGGTTTTTATCTCATTTTTATAATTTATCTACATATATTATTGATAGAAAAGACAGAAATGATATTAAAAAAATAAATTTAAATCCGTTCAGATCATATGAAGGACAGGAATTAGGTTTGCAATCTAATTTTAGAAACCAGTTGTTTTTTAATAGAGGTAAACAGCATTATACAATTTCTTACAGTTATTCTGACACAGAATTAAGAAATGTTTTATCGTTTGGGTCAGTAGGTCAGAAAAGTCGCGGACATCAGTTTAATTTAACACATAAAATAAAAAATCAATGGCTTTTGAATATGCAGACTAATTTTGAAAAAAATAGTTCAACAAGTGATAATTTCTCATCTAAAAATTTTGTTTTGGATTTATTTTTAGTGAATCCAAAACTATCATACCTATTGGATGATAATAAGAGGTTTGATTTATACTATCAGTATTTTGATAAGGAAAATTTAATACAAAATTTTGAGTCATTGGAACAGCACAAGTGGGGAATATCTGCTGTTTTCACACAAAATCAAAAAGCTGCATTTACTTTTGAAGCTAATTATTTTTCAAATAATTTTAATGGAAATATTAATACGCCTGTTGCTTATCAAATGATGGAAGGACTACAACCTGGTAGTAATTTTACATGGTCAATTGTGGCTCAAAAGAGATTAACAAAATACTTAGATTTGAATCTTAATTATTTTGGAAGAAAGTCAGATTTAGCTCGAGCAGTTCATACAGGCACAGTTCAGTTAAAAGCTTATTTCTAGTATAAATCGTATCAACGCCTTAGTGTAAAATGTGAACTAAATTGTTTTTTATTGCCCTGTTCATCATAATAATCTAAAATGAACCAATAGTCGTTTGTAGGTAATAATTTTCCATTATATGTTCCATTCCAGCCCGGGCTTGTAGTTTTGAGTTGTCGCAATAATTTGCCATGGCGATTAAAAATAGATATTATTGCGGTTTGGTTTTCTAAACATTTTATATTCCAAAAATCATTAAATCCATCACCATTTGGAGTAAAGAACTTTGGGTAATCTAATATTGTTATTGAAGATTCTGGCTCGTTACTGCAACCATCAGTATCTCTTACTTTAACAATGTGCTCATAACAACCAACAACATTTTGAAATACTGAACTATTTTGCCAGATACCACCATCTAATTGATATTCATAATTATCACTTCCCCCAATTACACTAACTTGTATTATTTGGTTTGAATCAAAAGCTTCAGAAATGTTTTCAACGGAAATTTCTAAGTTGTTAAAAGGGTTAACTTCAATGGTCTCATTAGTTATATTCGCGCATTGACCATTATCAGGCGTGAAAGTATAGGTTGTAGTGACAAAATTATTAGGAGCAGGAAACCATGTTCCAATAATACCTTCATTTGAAGTTAGAGGCAAGGCTTGTATTGTTTCCCCTATGCAAATATCATTTAAGTTAAATGTTGGGACAGTAAGTTCATTGACGGTAATAGTCATAACGGCAGTTTCAACACAAGTACCTTCATTAGGAGTAAATATATAAGTTGTTGTTTCAGTATTATTAATAACATTTGGATTCCATGTGCCTTCAATATTATTGTTGGACACTAATGGAAGGATAGGAGGGGTAGTCCCAAAACAAAATGGGTCAATTTGAGTAAATTCTGGTATTGTGCTCGGTATAACAGTTACAGTCATTTCTGCTGTTAGAGCACATTGTCCTTCATCAGGTTCAAAAGTGTAAGTAGTCGTATTATTAGGGTTAAATTGTGGACTCCAAGCCCCAGTAATTCCATTATTTGATGTAGTTGGCAGAGTTAATTCAGTGCCTTCACATGTATCATTAATTTGAGTAAATTCAGGGCTAGTAAATGGTATAACAGTTACAGTCATTTCTGCTGTTAGAGCACATTGTCCTTCATCAGGTTCAAAAGTGTAAGTAGTCGTATTATTAGGGTCAAATTGTGGACTCCAAGCCCCAGTAATTCCATTATTTGATGTAGTTGGCAGAGTTAATTCAGTGCCTTCACATGTATCATCAATTTGAGTAAATTCTGGTGTTGTGCTTGGAATTATTATTACAGTCATCTCTGTTGTTTCAGCACATTGTCCTTCATCAGGTTCGAATGTGTATGTAGTTGTGTTAAACGCATCAAAGACAGGAGACCAAGATCCAATTATTCCATTATTTGAAACCACCTGAAAAGGTGAACCACCCGTCCAAACTTCAGCACCTTCGCATACATCACCAATTTGAGTAAATTCTGGTATTGTTCTTGCTGTAACAGTTACAGTCATTTCAGTAATTGCTGCACATTGTCCATCATCAGGTTCAAAAGTATAAGTAGTCGTATTATTAGGGTCAAATTGTGGACTCCAAGCCCCAGTAATTCCATTATTTGATGTAGTTGGCAAAGTTAATTCAGTGCCTTCACATGTATCATCAATTTGAGTAAATTCAGGATTTATAAATGGTATAATGGTTACAGTCATTTCTACTGTTAAAGCACATTGCCCATCATCAGGGTCAAATGTATAAGTGGTTGTATTGTTTGGGTCAAATTGTGGGCTCCAAACTCCAGTAATTCCATTATTTGATGTAGTTGGCAGTATTAATTCAGTGCCTTCACATGTATCATCAATTTGAGTAAAGTTTGAAGGCTCATTATTAATAATTGTTGCATTTACTGGAACTCTTAAGCCATTACTACAATTGTTTTCTGAGGCTAAAACCCAAAAAGTTGTATCAGTACTTAGTTCCACAGTGTATGAACTGCCAATATTTAATTGGATTCCGCCAAATTGACTATCATACCATATTATTTCTGTTGTATTTGAAGTTGCCTCTAGAGTTATTATTTGATTTTCACATCCTGAGGCAGAAGTAGTTGATAATATTTCAGGAGGATTAAAAAAAGTACTTGCAGATATATTAAGATCAGGATCACCAGGCATTCCACCATACTCAACAACGAATCCAGCAGCTTCATAAGCACCTTGACCTGCAGTGTTATTAGGAAGATCATTCCATGAACCAGGAAAACCAATTGATGGCGGGGTTATATGAGCGTAGTCTTCATTACCAGCGTTATTTGGTTCACCATTGTTCCAATTAGAGTACATACCATCAGGTGCTGATCCATTTACATCTCCATTCCAAAAAACAGTTCCTTGTTCTGGTCCTGTTACCCATTTCCATACTCCTTCAGCTTGAGCGTCACTAGCACCAATCCAACCAGTTCCAGGGCTTAATTCGCCACAAATTTGGGCTTCTGCTTCATTTGTAATTGTGGCGAGGTAACCTTCCAAACCATAATAGGTCATGTTTTCTGCAAGAGACTCAGCAGCTGTCCATGGAATAGCTTGAGAGGTAACAAATTCATAATAGTGCCCATCTAAGAAGTTAGCTTCACCAATAGTTAATGAAAATGTTTTTGGAGAAACATTGATATTATTACTAAAAAACACAACATCATAAACAGCATTAATTATATCTGAATAAAGGATGCTATCACCATTTGAGGGTAACAACGAGAGCTTTGCCTCTGCAGCGTTCCACTGACTAATAATATTTGGGTGATTTCCTGTAAGCGAAAGTTGGTCTTCCCCAAGAACATAACCAGCCGATATTTGAATGTAAAATCCAGAAGTTGAATCACTATTTTCTGCATCAGTTATATTAAACTCAGTCACTATATTTTGTTGTGTTTGTGGGCAATAAATTTGATCACCAAAAGCACTAACTTCAGGTGGTAGAGATTGTGAAAATAAAGGCAAACAACTTAAAAATATGGCTAAATGTAATACTTTAATTTTTAAAATATTTAGCATTATGATAGTTTTTGAAGCCAAAATTTCATTGAAATATCTTTGTCAATAGTTGTAGAAAGATTTTTAATAGGCACTCTAATTTGGTTCATGGAATCCCTGTAGCGGAGTGTTACAGAATCATCTTCTTTCGTTTGATGGTCTACTGTTATACAAAATGGGGTTCCTATAGCATCTTGACGTCTGTATCTTCTACCAACAGCATCTTTTTCATCATATAAAACATTAAACTCCAACTGTAATTTATTTTCAATTTCTCTTGCAATTTCTTGCAAACCATCTTTTTTTACTAGCGGAAGAATAGCAGCCTTGTATGGTGCTAAAACTGTTGGAATTTTTAAAACTTTTCTTGTGGTATTATTTTCCAGAACTTCTTCTTTTAAACTACTTGAGAAAACAGCCAAAAACATTCTGTCCAAGCCAATTGATGTCTCCAGTACATAAGGAACATAATTTTTGTTTTCTTCAGGATCAAAAAATTGAAGTTTTTTTCCAGTAAATTTTTCGTGTTGCTTTAAATCAAAGTCAGTTCTTGAGTGAATTCCTTCTAACTCCTTGAATCCAAAGGGGAATTTAAATTCAATATCTGCAGCTGCGTCAGCATAATGAGCCAATTTTTCATGATCATGAAAGCGATAATTTTCTTCACCCATACCAAGTGACAAGTGCCATTTGAGTCGGCTTTCTTTCCAATAATTATACCACTTATTTTGTGTCCCTGGTTTTATAAAAAATTGCATTTCCATTTGTTCAAACTCCCGCATTCTAAAAATAAATTGTCTAGCAATAATTTCATTTCTAAAAGCTTTACCTGTTTGGGCTATCCCAAAAGGAATTTTCATCCTCCCTGATTTTTGGACGTTTAAAAAATTCACAAAAATTCCTTGAGCAGTTTCTGGTCGAAGAAATAAATCCATTGTGTTTTCAGCTGATGCACCTACTTTAGTCCCAAACATTAAATTGAATTGTTTCACATCTGTCCAGTTTCGGCTTCCAGTTTCAGGATCTACAATTTCTAATTCTTCAATCAATGATTTTAGATCAGCTAAATCTTCATTTTCAAGAGATTTTCCAAGTCGTATTGAAATAGTATTAATTTTCTCCCGATATTCTAAAACACGTTTATTCGTTGCTAAAAATTCTGATTCGTTAAAGTTTTCACCAAAGCGTTTTTTAGCCTTTTTAATTTCCTTTTCTATCTTTTGTTCAATCTTTGCACAAAAGTCTTCAATTAAAACATCAGCTCTATATCGTTTTTTTGAATCTTTATTGTCAATTAAAGGGTCATTAAAAGCATCAACATGACCCGAAGCTTTCCATGTTGATGGGTGCATGAAAATTGCTGAATCTAGTCCAACAATATTTGAATTCATTTGGACCATAGCTTTCCACCAATATTCACGGATATTTTTTTTCAGTTCTATTCCATATTGGCCATAGTCGTAAACTGCACTAAGGCCATCATATATGTCGCTGCTTTGAAACACAAAGCCGTACTCCTTAGCGTGAGATATTACTTTTTTGAAAAAATCTTGTTGGTTATTCATTTAACAAAAATAGAAAACCCAATGAAATTTATTAGCTTGAAGCCAATAAATATTAAATTTTTAAAGGATTTTAAATTTTTATTTGCTGTTAGATTATTAATGATAATGACTACACTCGGTTTCATTAGTTTAAAATATATTGTTTATTTGTAATTGATAATATTTCAACATGCCTATTAAAATTTCTAGATTAGTTCTTTATTGTTGTGTTTTACTTTTGTTTAATTGTGCTAATCGTGGCACAACAAGTGGCGGTGAAAAAGATATAATGCCACCAAAAATAATTAAAGAGGTTCCAGAAAATTTCTCTATTAATTTCAAAAGTGATGAGATAAAAATATATTTTGATGAGTATATAAAGCTTAAAAATTTACAAAAACAACTTATTATTTCTCCTCCAATGGACCTTCAGCCAGAAATTACTCCAATGGGACTAGCAAGTAAATATATAACCGTAAAAATTTTGGATTCATTACAAACCAATACAACATATACTTTTAATTTTGGATATAGTATTGAGGATAATAATGAAGGTAATACTTTTCCATTTTATAAGTATGTATTCTCTACAGGACCAAATATTGATTCCCTTTCAGTTAAAGGATTAATTTCTGACGCACTTGAAATTGAAACACCAGAATTTATTTCAGTTCATTTACATGAGATTGATTCTACTTATAATGATTCAATAATTTTTAAGCGAAAACCTAAATATATAGGTATAACAGATAGTTTATCCCAATTCAATATAGAAAATTTAAAGGCTGGTAAGTATTTGTTAACTGCTTTAAAAGAAGAAAATACAGATTACATTTTTCAACCTAAAAAGGATAAAATTGCATTCAAAAGAGATTTTATTACTATTCCTTGTGATACTGCTTATTTTTTAAAATTATTTAAACAAATTCCTGACTCTAAATTTGTCAGAGCTAGACAATTATCTCAAGGTCGAGTTGGCTTTGGTTATGAAGGAAATCCAAAAAAAATGGAAATAAGAGGTCTTTCAAGAGGTTTCGATTCTATTTATGTAACTACTTCTAAAGAGCCAGAAAAAGATACTTTAAATTTATGGATGCGTCCAAGAAAGATTGAAGCCGATTCATTATTATTTCAAGTTTCTCTGTATAGTAAAGTTGATACTGTTAGTGTTAGGATGAAGAATATGAAAAAAGATTCTCTAAGTTTTAAAGCTATTTCGTCTACTATGAAATTAGGAGATGTTTTTAAACTACGGTCTTCAATTCCTTTAGCTTACATAGATCAGTCCAAGGTCTCTGTAATGAACAAGGATTCTTTATTTTTAGAGAATAGTTTGTCTATTGATGATAAGAGTAATACAGAATTAAATTTAAAATTTGATTTAAGTGAAGCTGATCGTTATAAAATAACACTATTTCCTGGTGCTATAAAGGATTTTTATTCTAATCAAAACGACACATTGAGTTACAATGTGAGCACGAAATTATTATCTAGTTATGGGAATTTAAGATTAATAATTCGCAATGCATCATACCCTTTGATTGTTCAAGTTGTTTCAAAAACTGGAGAGGTTAAGGCTGAAAAAATCACAAATTCTAACAATGCTATTGATTTTACAAACTTAGAGCCAGGAGAGTATTTTATTCGTGCTATTTTTGACACTAATCAAAACGGTAAATATGATCCAGGAAATTTTCTTAAAAAAACACAATCAGAACGAGTTAGTTACGCGTCAGAAATATTGGAAGTTAGGGCTGGTTGGGATGCAATTGAAGAATTTATTTTGGATGACTAACTTTTTAAATTTGCTTTAATTAATTCTCTATTCATTCTTGCAATGTTTTCCAGTGAAATTCCCTTTGGACATTCAACTTCACATGCACCAGTGTTCGTGCAATTTCCAAATCCTTCTAAGTCCATTTGTGCAACCATCTTTTTCACTCGATCTGGAGCTTCAACTTTACCTTGAGGTAAAAGAGCATATTGAGATACTTTTGCACCTACAAATAGCATGGCAGAGGAATTTTTACAACTTGCCACACAGGCTCCACAACCGATACAAGTTGCTGCGTCCATAGCTGCATCAGCTGCATTTTTAGAAATTGGAATTGCATTTCCGTCTTGGGTATTTCCAGAAGTGTTAACTGAAATAAAACCACCAGCGTGTTGAATACGATCAAAAGCTGAGCGATCAACAACTAGATCTTTTATGATTGGGAATGATTTTGCCCTAAAAGGCTCAATGAAAATAGTATCTCCGTCTTTAAACTTTCTCATGTGTAGCTGGCAAGTAGTAACTCTTCTATCTGGGCCGTGAGCTTCGCCATTTATATACAATGAACATGACCCACAAATACCTTCTCTGCAATCATGATCAAAAGCTACAGGCTCATCTCCTGATCTAATGAGATGGCTGTTAAGAACATCTAACATCTCTAAAAAAGACATATCAGGTGAAATTCCATCTATTGGATATTCAACAATTTCTCCTTTTACCTTTGCGCTTTTTTGACGCCATATTTTTAATGTTAAATTCATATCGGTTGTTACTTATATGACCTTTCTTTAACTTCAATATTTTCGTAAATCAATTGTTCTTTGTGTAATACAGCGTCTTTTGGTTCTCCTTTGAATTCCCATGCTGATACAAATTGAAACTCTTTTCGTCTTTTCGCCTCTCCTTCTTTTGTTTGGTGTTCTTCGCGAAAATGACCACCTGCTGATTCTTCCCTTATAAGGGCGTCTTTTGCAAATAATTCGCCAAGCTCTAAAAAATCTGCTACACGACCTGCTTTCGCTAATTCTTCATTAAATTCATTTGCAGATCCAGGTACTAAAACATTTTTGTAAAAATCTTTTCTTAGAGCTGATATTTCCTCAATTGCTGACTCAAGATCTTTTTTATTTCTAGCCATTCCACATTTATTCCACATGATTTTACCAAGTTTTTTATGAAAATAATCAACAGGCTTATTTCCTTTGTTATTTATTAAGGAATCAATTTTTTTGCGAACATTTTTTTCCGCTTCAATAAATTCTTTTGTATCAGTTGGAATTGGGCCGGTTCTGATATCGTCTGAGAGATAATTTCCTATTGTATAAGGTAAAACAAAATATCCATCGGCTAAACCTTGCATTAGAGCAGATGCACCTAAACGATTGGCTCCGTGATCCGAAAAATTGGCTTCACCAATGGCATATAACCCAGGCACAGAAGTTTGAAGGTTGTAATCAACCCATATACCCCCCATTGTATAATGTACTGCAGGGTAGATCATCATTGGGGTTTCATAAGGGTTTTCATCTACAATCTTTTCATACATTTGAAAAAGATTACCATATTTTCCTTT
>Ga0209503_10000097_pt1 | contig 59045 bp, 72 predicted proteins | sample SouAtlMetagenome_2_FD_187448 | JGI IMG/M metagenome (GOLD analysis project Ga0209503, IMG submission 187448) | Marine eukaryotic phytoplankton communities from Atlantic Ocean - South Atlantic ANT15 Metagenome (SPAdes) (version 2) | ecosystem: Environmental > Aquatic > Marine > Oceanic | place...
TCTATATCTCTCATGGACCCCGTTGAAAACCTTGCAGTTCGCATGATGAAAGAAGCGGCAGACAAGACTGCAACTTTAGCTGGTGATGGCACAACTACAGCTATTGTTTTAACTGAAGCTTTAGTAGAACATGGGACTTGCGCAATGGGTGAGGATATAAATAGAACCGAAGTTTTAAAATGTTTAGTTGACCAAACGAAATTAGTTGTAGAGGAGTTGAAAAGTAAAAGCCACGAAATAGATAAGAGTAAGCTTAGAGATGTAGCTGTTATATCGGCCAATAATGATAATGAGATTGGAAAAATAATCGCTGATGTATACGAAAGTGTAGGTCAAGACGGAATTGTTACTGTGGAAAAATCACAAACCAGCGATACTTATTTTGAAACCACAAATGGTATTAAAGTAGACAGAGGTTATTTATCTCCTTTATTTATAAATGACCAGAAAAAAGATGAGTGTGTACTAGAAGATGTTTACATCATGGTGTCGGATGCAGAGATAAACAATATACTTCAAATAGAAAATATTCTCAAACCTATAATAGCCGACAATAAAAAATTATTAATCATTGCTCCATGCTCAACCAATGTGACAAACACTTTGGCAGCAAACGTAATGAAAAGAAATTTAAAAATATGTTCTATCACGCCTCCTTCTTTTGGATACAAGCAACATGAGTTAATGCAAGACATAGCTTTATCTGTGGGGGCAACATACTTCAGCGAGAAGACAGGGGATGACTTGAGTATTATTAATTTTACTGATTTGGGTCATGCGGCTAAGGTGATAGTTAGTCGAGACTCAACGGTCATCCTTAAAGATGAAACAAAAACTAACGAATCTCAGATTGAAGAAAGAGTAAAAGAATTATGGATTGCTCATGAGAATGCAAGTAAAAAAGCAGATAAGGAATTTATTGAATCAAGGATTGCATCTTTGACGGGTGGAATAGGCGTTATATATGTAGGAGGCAATACAGACTTAGAACAAAAAGAGTTGTATGATAGAGTAGATGATGCAGTCTGTGCTGTGAAGTCAGCACTAGAGGAAGGTATATTGCCTGGCAGTGGACTAGCTTTGTACCGAATTTCGCAAGATTTTGAAAAAAAGAAGACTAAAGACAAAAATTTAAAAATTGCTTACGCAATTTTAGCGAACTCTCTAAAGTCTCCTTTGACCCAGATACTAGAAAATGCAGGATTAAGTGTAGAGGAAATTTATAAAGATGTGAAAGGTTGGAAAAAAGGTTATGACTTGAAAAATGAAAAGTATGGTGACTTAATAAAAATGGGAGTCATAGACCCAATGAAAGTTACAAAGTGTGCGCTTCAAAATGCAGTGAGTGTAGCAGTAACTATTCTTTCTACTAATGCAATAATAACAATGGCACGTTCATATGAAAGCGATAGGTAAAAATATAGTTGTAAAAATAATTGAAGAAGAGATTGAAACAGATTCAGGGCTGTTGCTGTCTCAAGAAGATGCAAAAGGATTGCGTTATCAAAAAGCAGAAGTTATAGAACCAGGAAGTGATGTAACTGTTATCAAAAAAAAGGACACTATTTATTTTGACAAAAGACAATCTTACACCATGATAATAAAAGGCGAACAGGTTACAATTACTCAAGAGCGAGATGTCGTTGTTGTTTTATAGTATTATTCATTTCTATAATCATATTCCTATATACCTTGTCTGAGTACGACACATTTTTAGCAAACATTTTATTTTGTGAGGGGCTGGTCGGTATTTCTTCTCCATTTAATTTTTTGTAAATAGAGGTCAGCATTCTTTTTGCTTTAAAAGACAATTGATATAAAGCTTTGTGCTTACCTACTCTTTTTCTAAATACTTCTATCCATCCAAGTTGTCTAAGCTTTTCAAACCTTTGTTTATCCCAGCTTAATATCTCATTAAACTCTTGAAATTTATCTTTAGAAAAGTAGTCTTCAGATTTTAAAAACAAAAGTATATCTAAGTCAGATTGAGATAAATTATATTTAATTTTTATATATTGACGAATTACTCTCCAATATTTTAGATAATTATTTTGCATAAATTAATTTTTGTAAATTTGTAACAAAGTTAATAAAATGGCGGGTAGAACGAAAAAGAAGAAAAACAAAATATGTCCAGCTGGAATAGCTTGGGCCAAAAGAACTTTTGATAGATACCCTAGTGCTTATGCAAATATGGCGGCAAGCAAATATTGCAAAGACCCTAATTACGCAAAAAAAAGTAAGAAATAATGGATGCAAAAAAATTAAAAAAAATTTCAAGCGAATTAAAAAAAGCTTCAGCTATGCATAAAGGGCAAGCTTTAAAAATAGATAACATGCTAAAATCATTAAAGAAAAAGAAATGAGTAAATTAGCAAAAGGAAACCGACCTAGAAAAAAAAATGGGAAAAGTGATTTAGGTATGCAAAGTGTAATACACGGATTAGATAATAATCCTAATGTTACAGCAGCAGACCCAAAAGCCAAATTTATAGCAAATAGTAAAAAATAGAAATTATGCCTACAGTAAAAACAAAAAATGGTAAAAAAGTTTTTCCTTATAATGCAGTTGGTAAGGCTCAAGCAGACTCTTATGCAAAAATGCATGGAGGAAAAATGAAAATGAACCCAGGGTATGGAAGTGAAAAGAAGAGCTATTAATAGTGGAAAAAATTCACTATAGCGATAAATATTTATCTCCTGCTCAAAGGATATTACCTAAAGCAGTAAAGAAAAAAATATTTCAAAAGCTTGTAGCAAAACATAAGAAAAAGTAAATGGGTGAATTAAAAAAATGGAGAGAACAAAAATGGGTTCGTATTGGAACCGATGGCTCTATACTAGGAGCTTGCGGTACTAGTAAGGATACAAAAAACCCTGATAGATGTCTGCCATTAAGTAAAGCTAGAAGTTTAACAAAAGCTCAAAGAGCCGCAACGGCTAGAAAGAAAAAAAGAAAAGGTCGTAGAAGACAATTTGTTTCTAATACGCCAGCGGCAAGAGTAACAAGATAAAAATAAAAAAATGGGAAAAATTAGTAACACTTCATCATATCCAAACGCTGTTCCAGCGAACAGTGATATGCTTATATTTACAGACGTATCAGACAACAACAATACTAAGACTTGTAAGTTTAGTCAAATAGATTCTTCTATTCTTTATGACTCATACACATGGACTATGACGGGTTCTGAAATATATAATTTATTTAGCACAACACCTGGCACCACAATAAGAACACCTATTCTTAGTTTGTCGATACCTGATAACTCAGTGTTATTAATAAATAGAGTGTTGGTAAATACACAATTTGTAAACACTGCATATCCTAGAAATGCTAGCGATGATTTATTCATTCAGTCAGGACAAGTTTCTTATGATGGAGCAGCTTATCAAGAATTAGCAGGGGTAGAACTAAAAAACTGGGAAGGAATTGGATTAAGCGCAGGACAAAGTTCAAATGGAGTTGTTGAAGTAACTAGTCCAGACAGTCATGCTTTTGTAAAAAATGGATATTTTAACTATACCACTAATTATCCTGCATTATATTTTAAATCAATATATACTGGACCTACAGCAGTAAACACAGGAGACGCTAAAATTACATTCAAAGTAGAATACGCTATACAAGATTTCAATACTATATAAATCATGGCCAACAAAAAAAACATGAAGTGTAATGTTGTCATGAGAAGCGACAGGCCTGGCAAAAAAAAAATGGTCAAAGCTTGCGAAGGAGGTAGAGAAAAATTAATACACTTTGGAGCAAAAGGTTATGGCCACAATTATTCAGCTGCTGCTCGTAAATCTTTTAGAGCAAGACATAAGTGTAATACTGCAAAATCTAAACTAACCGCACGATACTGGGCATGCAAAAAATTATGGGCTGGTCCAGGGGGTTCAAAAAAATCTTCACCAAAAAGTAGACAAGGAAAATATTAGTATCTTTGCTTTATACAAAAATTAAAAATCAGAGTGTTGTAAGGGTCTAAAATTTTAAAAAACCTTTGAATACTCACAAAGTATTAAAATTATGATGAAACAAGGATACAATTCAAGACTAGACGAATCACTAGGAAACAAGCATGGAAAAAAGTCTCAATCTATGAAAGATAGAAGAGATGAAAGTAAAGCTATGAGCAAAAAAGATTATGGACACGCATATGGCGGAGACCATTCTATGAGCTATGAGCATAAATGCATTAAAGACGGAAAAGTACATGAGCATTTAATGAAGATTATAAAAAAATGAAAAAATTATTTTTCAAACTACAATGTTTGTGGAATGCTTTAATGTTAAAGCTAACAATAAACGTTAGTAGTTGCCCTTATAAACTATGTAAATGTAAATAAAATGAAGTCAAAAGGCTTAGGCGATACTATAGAAAAAATAACAAAAGCAACGGGAATTAAAAAAGTTGTTGATACTGTTAGTAAAGCAACTGGAAAAGATTGCGGGTGCGGAAAAAGACGAGACAGCTTAAACAGAATTTTTCCCTACGATAGATAATATATATGAAGTTTTCAGAATTTAACATAGCGGTAAATACATCGCAAATAGATTTTATAGTTGGATTTAAAGGATTACAAAACTTTAGAATAAGTCCAAGTGATTTAGTTGGAACTTTTTCAAGTTTAAACTTTATAACAAATTCTGGAAGCGGAACAGTAGATTTAGGTACACAAGCTTTTACAATAGTAGGCTCTAGCAATCAGATTCAAACATCGGGTGTTAATCAAACTATAACAATAGGCTTAACCAATGATATAACAATTAATGGCGAACTTACTGTTTCTGGAAGTGGACAGTCTTCATTTGGAGGACAGGTAACTATACCTTCCACGCCAGTTGCTGGAACAGATGCAGCAAGTAAAAGCTATGTTGATAGTCAAGTAACTGTTCAAGATTTAGATTTTAGTGGAGATAGTGGAAATGGTTCTGTTGATTTAGATAGTCAGTCATTAGGTATTACAGGTACAACAAATCAAGTTACTACTAGTGCAACTAACCAAACACTAAATATTAGTTTACCCACAACAGTACATAGAAACCTACAAGGAGATGTAACAGGTAATGTTACTGGGGATTTAACTGGGAATGTTACTGGGGATTTAACTGGGAATGTTACTGGAAATGTAACAGGTAATGCAGATACTTCAACAGGTATTTTAATAACTGCAGATAATACAGATACTTCGAGAAGAATGGTTTTTACAGAATCTAGTAACCTTACTGATACAGATGGTAGGATATTCAAAGATAGTGCTAGTGATTTCTTTTATAATCCAAGCACTAATAAATTAACTGTTGGTACTGTTAATGGTAATGTAATAGGAGATTTAACTGGTGATGTTACTGGTAATGTTAGTGGAGATTTAACTGGAAATATAACTGCAACTTCGGTATTAGCAGATGGAGTTACAGGAACAACTCAATCAACAAGTGATAACTCAACTAAAATAGCCACTACTGCTTATGTAGATGCACAGGCAGGTTTAGCAGACACTTTAAGCGAAGTTTTAGTTGGCGGAAATACTACAGGAGCAACTAAAATAGAAGTAGATAACACTTCAAGTGGAATAGATTTTATAGACAATGCAAAAGCAAGGTTTGGAACAGGGAATGATTTAGAAATATATCACGACGGTACTGATTCATATATTGACGAAGTTGGAACAGGTAATTTAAAATTAAGAGGTGGTGATGCTGTTCAAATATACAAAACAGGGACCACTGAAATAATGGCTGAATTTATTGTAGATTCAAAAGTTAGTTTATACTATGATAACTCTAAAAAGTTTGAAACTACAAGTTTAGGTGTTAGTGTTACGGGTGATGTAACAGTTACAGGAGAATTAACTGTTTCAGGAACAGGTCAAAGTAGTTTTGGAGGTCAAGTAACAATACCTGCGACACCAAGTGCAAGTACAGATGCCGCTTCAAAAGGATATGTAGATGACTTAGTTACTGCACAAGACTTAGATATTACTGATGGAACTAATAATTCAAGTGTTGACTTAGATAGTCAAACTTTAACATTTACTGAAACAGCTAATGAAACTACAGTTGTAGTTAGTGCGCAAGAGGTTACAATAGGATTACCTAATGATGTAACAATTAGTGGAACATATACTGGGACTACTTTTGCAGGACAGCTTAATGGAACAATTAGCACTAATACTACAGCAATTACTCAAGCTGCAAATAATAACAGCACAAAAGTAGCGACAACAGAATATGTCGATACTTCAGCTGGGAATTATTTACCTCTTGCGGGTGGAACCATGGGTGGCAATATTGCCATGGGTGGTAATAACATCTCAGGTGGTGGGACTGCTACATTTAATTCTTTTGTTGGAGCATTAACAGGAAATGCATCAACAGCTTCAGCTTTGTTTAACTCAGGTGATATTACCTTAACTGGAGATACTACCTCTACTAGCGGCGTATCCTACACATCAGGTGGGAATGTCGCAATTAATACAAGTATATCAGACACTACAGTAACAGGAAAACTAATAACAGGTGTTAATTTAGGAACATCGCAAAACATTGCAGCAACAGATACTATACTTGAGGCATTTGGATATTTACAAGCTCAAATAACTCAATTACCACAAGGTTTGGTATATAGTGGAACATGGAATGCCAACACAAACACCCCAACACTAGCAAGTGGAACGGGAACAACAGGGCATTTTTACATTGTTAGTGTTGCAGGTAGCACCAACTTAGATGGGATTACAGATTGGCAAGTAGGAGACTGGGCTATTTTCATAGAATCTGGCGCAACTGATACATGGCAAAAAATAGATAACACTTCGGCTATTACTGGGACAGGAACAAATAATGCAATAGCTAAATGGACAGGGCCAAGTACTTTAGGAACAGGATTAATTACTGATGATGGTACGACTGTAACTATTGGAAACTCTGGAGATTTATTAGTCGCAGGTGATGGAACAATTACAGGAAACTTATCGTGGGGTTCTTTAACAGACACAGGTGAAAGTATAACTATTACAAAGTTTGTAGACGAAGCAGATGGTATTCCTTCAAATGATAATGATACAAGCATACCTACGAGTGCGGCAGTAAAAAATTATGTAGACATTCAGATAGATAATTTTGACACATTAGCTGAAGTATTGGCTAATGGTAATACCACAGATGGTAATAATATTATTTTTGGAGATTCGGGTGCAATTGGCACAGATGACACATTAATGTTTGGTGCAGGCAACGATTTGAGAATTGCACATAATGGAACAGATTCCGTTATAAGAAACTTTACAGGTGGTCTGTATTTTGACCAAAAAGTAGTTGATGGAGATATTTATTTTAGAGCAGATAATGGTAGTGGTGGTACAACAGAATATTTTAGACTAGATGGTAGTTTTGAAAAAACAGTATTTTCTAAAGATATTTTCTTAAACGATAGCGTAAAAGCATTATTTGGTAATTCAAGCGACTTACAAATATATCACGATGGTAGTAATAGTTATATAAATGAAACAGGAACTGGTAGTTTAATTACACAAGCATCTGATTACTTTTTAAGAGTAGGTGGCACTAATAATACAAATAATGCTATTGTAGCTGCTAATGCTGGAACAGTTACTTTATATTATGCTAACTCCGCAAAATTAGCAACTACAAGTACAGGAGTTACTGTTACAGGCAATATTGATGGAGTTGGAAATTTATTTTTACAAGATTATATTTATCACTCAGGAGATGGAGATACATATTTTGGTTTTCCTGCGGCAAATGAATTTAAAGTTACGGTTGGTAATTCAACTAAAATGTTTGCAGACGCTAATGCTGCATATCTATATTATCAAGGTAGTTCAAAATTACAAACAACAAGTTCAGGTGTTTCTGTAACTGGCTCTATTGATATTACAGGGGATTATAAAATAGATGGTAATATACTTATTGGAACAACAAGCACTTATACTATAATAAGAAATCCAGAGGAAACAAGTGCAATATTTCTAGGTGATAGTGCTGACCCATCAAATTATTATAATAATACTTCCCATATTTTTAGGAGTGCTGCAGGTGCTGTTTATTTAACTATAAATAGTTCATCAGCAACTTTTGCAGGAGATGTAAGTTTACCAGATGATAAAAAATTACTATTAGGTACAGGAAATGACCTACAAATTTACCACGATGGTAGTAATAGTTATATAAATGAAACGGGAACAGGAGTTTTAAGCATACAAAGTGATGGGTCAGAAGTGCAAATAAACAAAGGTGCTTCTGAATATATGGGTAGGTTTATAACAGATGCAGGAGTTAAATTATATTACGATAATTCTTTAAAGTTTGAAACTACAAGTACAGGTATTCAAATTTCAGATGCAGGTGCAGTTAAAAAAATAGTTTCATATTTTGATGGAGATTATACAAGTGGATTTAAGTTTTCTGATTTAAATGGTGGTATTTGGTATGATGCAGGTGCAGATGATTTATATTTAAATGCAAATCACGCAAATAGTCAAATAATTTTACAATCTGGTGGCTCAACCACTTTGACTTTAGATGCTTCTAATAACGCAACTTTTGCAGGGTCAGTTCATATTGATACAAAAGCAAATTCTGGGCTAGCATATAATGTTTTAATTGACATAGGTTCAAATGGTGATGGAACAATAGGTTATCAAACACCAACTCAACTTGTAGATAATTTGACAGGTGGTTATAATGGTTTAACTTTTGCTGATGGTACAGAGGCGTTGGATACTGCTGCGGCCTGTGTAATAGCAACTCCATCAAGGTCATCAAGCCCTGACCCTGAAGATTATCAAAGGTCTTTTTCTACAGAATTTAAAGGTAAAGCAGCTTCAGGAAGTCCTGGAACTGGTAGTTCTTGGATAGGACTTGTTTCAATGTCTCCATATAGACCACAAACTTCAGGGTTTTATACAACTCAGTTAGGTTTTGGTGCAGATGGAACAAATGGCGATATGTTTATAAGAAGGGGAACTACAACTAGTTGGGGCGATTGGAGGAAATTTATAATATCAGACAGTTCTGGAAACACAACTTTTGCAGGGAATGTAAATTTAGGAGATGATAAAAAATTAAATTTTGGTGCTCTTCCAGATTATGAAATTTATCATAATTCAACTACTAACGTAAATCATATATCTTCATTATCAGACAGACAGTTATCAATAAATGCAAACAATATTTTTTTAACTAACCAAGCAAATAATGCTAACTTTTTAGCTCTAAACAGCACAGCTGCAACCTTTAGCGTACCTCTTATTACAGGAGATATAACAGCTTTAGGTGCTGACTTTATTTTATCACACCCAGCAGGAGGAACAATGTTTATAAGGCGTAATGACACTACTATTGATGAAGGAAATGTTATTGGTTTAATAAACTTCCAAGGAGATGACCCAACCGACGGCACATTTAATACAGGTGCAATGATTAGGGTTACTGCTGCTGCCGATTGGTCAAGTGCAATTTATAATAGTGATATTGAATTTCATACACGAGACACCTGTGGTAATTTATTTAAAAATTTAACAGTTAGAGCAGATGGTGGTGTAGCTATTGGTCAAAACAACGATGGATATGCAGGTGAAATATTATCGGTTAAATCAGGTAGTGAAAACCACGTATTATATGGAGAAAGTACTGATGCAAATTGTTTTGCTTCTTTTAGAGATAATGCAAGTACAAATAATATTGAATACGGTGCAAGAGGTAATGACCACGTTTTGAGAAAAGACACAGCTGATTATTTTATAGTAAATAATGTTGGAGATGTTTATAACTATCAGTCAGTAAACAAAGCTAATACTTATTATGGTTATGATGCAGGAAATTATGACGGTACAGGTGGAAGCAATAATGCTTTTGGATATTCAGCGTTAAGTGATATTACAACAGGAACTGAAAATGTTGCAATTGGTAGAAACGCAGGACACGCAATAACAACAGCGTCGCAATGTGTTCTTATAGGGCACGAAGCAGGAGATGCTCTAACAACAGGCGGTAATAACACAGTCATTGGCTCATTAGCTTTTAGTGCAGCAACAGGTCAAACACATAACGTTGTAATCGGTAGAGCAGCAGGTCAGTTAGCAACCTGTAATCAATCAATTTTAATTGGTAGTGATGCAGGAGAAAACTTACAACAAGATGAAAATGTTTTTATTGGTTATAAATCAGGTAGGGTTGCACAAGCTGCAACACAAAACGTAGGTGTTGGTACGAATACTTTATATACATTATCATCTGGCGACTATAACACAGCTATTGGACACAATGCAGGTTTTGCATTAACGACAGGAGTTAGAAATACATTAGTAGGTTACTTAGCAGGTGATTCGTTAGGTGCAGCAGATAGTAACACATTTATTGGCGACCAAGCAGGTGCCACTACAACAACATCATCTCAAAATGTAGCTATAGGTTGTGAGTCTTTACAATTAAATGTAAGTGGCGGTAATTTAACAGCTATTGGTTATAGGTCTTTAAAAAATAATACAGGAAATTATAACACAGCAGGTGGTTTTCGTGCTATGGAAGCAAACACAACAGGTCAAGAAAACACATCTTGGGGTAGATTTTCTTTGTTTTCAAACGTAGATGGAGACAGAAATACAGCTGTTGGTAATAGTGCATTAGAAGATAACACTTCAGGTAATAATAATCAATGTTTTGGTTATGCAAGTTTTTACGATAATACTACAGGTAGCGAAAATACTGGTATGGGTTATTTAACTGGTTATGAAAATACTACAGGGGCTCAAAACACTTATTGTGGTAGCGAAGCAGGTAGAAATAATGTTACAAGTGCATATAACACAGGTATTGGTTATCAAGCTTTATATTATAACACAGGCGAAGCAAATGTTGCTCTTGGTAGGAGAGCAGGTTTTCATATGACAACAGGGAGCTCAAATGTATTTATTGGATATGGTGCTGCTGCCGAAAGTTCAGCAGGTGGTGCTCACAGTTCAAATGCTTGTGTTGGTATTGGAAGAATAGCGTTAAGTAAACTCCAAAGTGGTAGTAACAATACTGCTGTTGGTATGGAAAGTATTAGACAAGCTACAAGTGGACATTCAAGTACTGCAATTGGTAGGTCATCATTAGAAAATATGACTAGTGCAACACAAAATACTGCCGTTGGAATGAACGCAATAAGAAACGCAACAACAGGAAGTGGTAATATTGCTATGGGTTATGAAGCAGGAGATAAAATTACTACAGGTGGTAGTAATATTGCTATTGGATATGCTGCAAATGCTGGTACTACAGGTACAGCTAATTTATGTATTGGAGATGCAGCAGGTTTTGAATTAACAAGTGGTGATAACAATATATTAATCGGTAAAAATGCTGGAAGAAATCCATCTGTAACGAATTCATTAGCACAAGAAACTACAGGTGATAACTCAATACAAATTGGTAACAAATCACACACAAGTGCTTCTGTAAATGTTGCTTGGACTATTGTATCAGATAAAAGAGACAAAACAAATATTAGTAATTTAGATAAAGGTTTAGATTTTATAAACAAATTGAAGCCTGTATCTTACGAAAGAAGAAAAAACAGAACGACACAAGAAACAGATAATAAAAAAAGATATGGATTTTTAGCACAGGATGTTTTAGAATTAGAGGAAGAAAATCCTGTTATAGTAGATAATACAGATGCAGATAATTTAAAACTAACAAGTGATGCTATTGTTCCTGTGTTAGTTAATGCAATAAAAGAATTAAAAGCAGAAATTGAAATATTAAAATCAAAAAATTAAATAATTATGGATTTAGAATTTACACCAGAACAAGTACAAAAACATATTACTAATTGTTTTGATAGTTGGGATATATGCGAAAAATATTCAGTGATGGAGTCTTTAGACGAAGAACAAAATCTTGAATATTGCAGAAATATAGAACATATACAAATACAACTTAATAATGATTGGTTCGTTGATGGCTGTACTTCAGAGCAAAAAGAAAAGCTTGAAAAGTACAATACTGAAGAGTATAAAGAAATGATAAAAAAAGATTAAGAAAAATACATTATTTTTGTATTATATGTTTAAAAAAGAAAATCAAACCACTTCAGGTGGTAATATTGAAATTGTTTATGAATACATAAATACCAATGGCTAAGGGTTTTACATTTGTACATAGATATAAAAGTAAAAAAAGAAGACCAGGTGTTCATGCAAAAACTAAAACAAGCAAATGCAAAGGAAGTAAGAATTATAAGAAACTTTACATAGGTCAAGGAAGATAATGCAAGATTTAAGATTGTACATAATAAATTCAATAGTTTTAGCTTTTTCTTTTGCAGACTATGTAGTAGATATATTAAGAATAATTTTATTAGTAGCGACTATAGTCTATACAATAAAAAAAACACAAGAACTCAATGGCAACAAAAATAGGTGAAGATACTAATGTACAGGTTGACTTAAAAACCATCGGAATCATCATAGCTGGAACTATTTCTTTAGCTAGTATGTGGTTTACATTACAGGGTGATATACAGGATTTGAATAACAAGATTGATAGTTTTAGTGGCGAGGAGTTTGTTCAAAAAATGGAATTTCAGCTAAAAGACGAGCTGGTGAGGAGCACCATAATACAAATTGAAAAATCGACAGATGGTTTAAAAGAGGATATATTAGACAATAAAGAGTCAATAAAAGAATTAGAAGATAAAGTTTATAAAAGATGAAGCATGTAATTTTTGTAATATTTGTCCTATTCATTTCAGCAATAACAAGCGCACAAGATATGACATTACTACATATAAATTCAAAATGGAACTCTGATAATGATTACAAATATCTCAAACAATTAAAAGGTGTTGAAGTATTAAAAGTAAAATTAGAGGACCAACCCCCAGCAATCAAAAATCAAATAAAATCAGTTCCAACAATTATTTTATATGATAATAAAACCCAAAAACCAAAAGGGCAATGGGCTGCTGATTTATCTTTCAAGTTAGAAATTGAGCCAGAAAAAATTCAAGAATGGATAAATAGGTCTAAGATGCAATTTACAAGAAGGTCAAGCACAAATTAATAAATTATGATTAGTAAACATATTTCTGAAAAGGAAGCAACCAAGTCGGTTACTGCTTTAAGATTAGGCATTGACAACACACCAAATGGTGATGCAATAGCTAACATGAAACAATTAGCAGAAAAAGTATTTGAACCCCTCAGAGAATGGGTTGGTGGTCCAATAAAAATCAACAGCATGTACAGGTCACCAGCTCTCAATGAAGTTATTGGGGGAAGTTCCAAATCTCAGCATTGTTGTAAAGGTGGCGCATCTGCAATTGATATTGATGACATTTATGGTCATAAAACTAACGCTGAAATGTTTTATTGGATAAAAGAAAATGTAAATTTTGACCAAATGATTTGGGAGTTTGGTTCAGAAACAAACCCTGATTGGGTTCATGTATCGTATATCGGCGAAGATAAAAACAGAAACAGAATTTTAAAAGCCGTAAGAGACGATGGTAAAACAAAATATATAGATATAACAAATGCCTGAAAAAAAGAAATTTAAAAATACTACAGTAGGAAAACTGCTTTTAGGAGCAGCGGGAATGATAAATCCAACGCTAGGAAGCGTATTGCAAGGAGTTACAAGTCCTAAAGATGCTATAGCTGCTATTGGTAAATCTGATGTTAGCAATGAAGATAAAATTAAATTACAACAACTTATTTATGAACAGCAAAATAAAGAATTAGAGTCGGTAACTTCTCGTTGGCAAGCAGATGCAGCAAGTGATAGTTGGTTGAGCAAAAATGTAAGACCTTTAGTTTTAGTATGGTGTATTGTTATATTTTCATTTGCTGGTATATTAGACAGCATTGATAATGTTCCATTTCATATAAATGAAGTTTGGAACGACACTTTTGAAAAGGTCATGATGGCTACGGTTTTAGCCTACTTCGGAGGAAGGACGACAGAAAAGGCAACATCAATGTTCAAAAAACAATAATGAAAATATTTTTATTTTTCATGTTATCATACTTATATGGATGTGCTTTATATTATATAAATAAAAATTCATAACTTTGTAAAAATTAAATTAAATAGATATGGCAGAAAAAAAACCTCAAAAATTAAATAAAGAAGAGTTAGAAATACTACAAAAACTCAACAAAGATTTTCAACTTATAAAAAACCAATTAGGAGATATTGAAATATCAAAAAACAATGTTCTTAAAAATTTAAATATTATTCAAGCTATGTTTAAAGAAGAAGAAAAAAAGTTGATAGAAAAATATGGAGATAATGTGGTTATGAATTTGGAAACTGGAGAAGTCAAACCAACTGAAAAAAAAGAAGATAGTAAAGAGTAATGGATATTAGAAAAATATCTGTTGGTCCTGACTATAAATCAGGTGCTATGCACTATATAGTAGGTCAAAAGGTATTAAATAATTCTCATACTATACATTTAATTAAGTATGATTCTGAAAAACAGTCTTTTAAAATTTATATTGAAGAGAAAGATGTTGTAGTACTATGGAAAGAATTTACTTCTACTATTCCTGTTTCTATAGAGTATAATATAAATTTTTAATGAAATCCCCATTTCAGTTTATTGTAAAACCTGTAAATGGCAAAAGATATGATAATACAAAAAAAATATCAGGAATAGATTTTATTACAAGCACTTCACAAGAAGACCATAAATTTTCAAATCGTTATGCCCAAGTAGTTTCAACTCCTGTTAATTATTCAGGCCCTATACAAATAAACGATACTTTGTTAGTACATCATAATGTGTTTAAATTTTATTATGATATGCATGGTCAAGAAAAAAGCGGTAAAAGTTTTTTTAAAGACGATTTGTTTTTTATTGACAATGAACAATTTTTTATGTATAAACATAAAGACCAGTGGCATGCTCATGATAGATATTGTTTTGTAAAACCTGTTTCTACTGAAGACTCTTATATATTTAAACCTTTTTCAGAAGAGCCCTTAGTGGGTGTTATGAAATATCCAAATAATTATCTTAAATTAAAGGGTGTAAAAAAAGGTGATAAAATATCTTTTCAACCAGAAAGTGAATATGAGTTTATAGTAGATGGAGAAAAGTTATACAGAATGTTTGACCATCAAATTGCTTTACTATTATGACCAACAAAGAAATAAAACTAGAAATCATAAAAGCTGGAGAAAGAGCGGTTAAAGAATTAATTGATGTAGCTAAAGAGAAAATAATTAAACCTGACCCTGAAGATGAGTTAGCAGCAGATAGATTAAAAAATGCAGCTGCTACCAAGAAGCTTGCTATATTTGATGCGTTTGAAATATTAAATCGTATTGAACAAGAAAAAGAAGCTCTGTCAGGTAATGAAACAACAAATGTTAAAGTAGAAACAAAAAGAGGTTTTGCAGAAAGAAGGTCAAAATAGTTTATATAGCTTAGTTAAAAACTATATTCCTAAATCAGTAGTTTCTAATAAAAATAGAAACAAAAGCTGGATTTATGGATATAATCCTAAATATGATGTTGTTATAATTTCTAAATCTGGAGAGATTGGAGACATATACAATATTAGTGGTCTTCATATTGCTTTACCCAAAACACCTAAAGAATGTTTTGAAAGACATAAAAAAAAAGAAAATCAATATTGGAAAAGACATGAACTTCCCAAAGTTTTATTACGAATACAATCTATATTTCAATGGAATGAAATGCCTGGTGACTTTAAAAATCAATGGGTTGATTATATTGAAGGAGAGTTTGACAATCGAGAACAAGGATATTGGTTTAAAAATAAAGGTATTTCTACTTATGTTACTGGAGCTCATTATATGTATTTACAATGGACTAGTATTGATGTAGGTTATCCCGATTACAGAGAAGCAAATAGAATATTTTTTATTTATTGGGAGGCTTGTAAGGCAGACAAAAGAAGTTTTGGAATGATATATTTAAAGATAAGACGTTCAGGATTTTCGTTTATGGGTTCATCTGAGTGCGTAAACACGGGTACGTTAGCCAGAGATTCAAGAGTAGGTATACTTTCTAAAACAGGTTCTGATGCAAAAAAAATGTTCACAGACAAAGTAGTTCCTATTTCAAATAGACTGCCATTTTTTTTCAAACCTATTCAAGATGGTATGGATAAACCAAAGACAGAACTAGCATATAGGGTTCCAGCGTCTAAGATTACAAAAAAAAATATGTATTTAGTAGATGAAGATGAAATGGATGGATTAGATACCACAATAGATTGGAAAAACACAGATGATAACTCTTATGACGGTGAAAAATTATTATTATTAGTACATGATGAAAGTGGAAAATGGATAAAGCCTAATAATATTTTAAATAACTGGCGTGTTACAAAAACTTGTTTGCGATTAGGTAGTAAAATTATAGGTAAATGCATGATGGGTTCAACGTCTAATGCGTTAGATAAGGGAGGAAATAATTTTAAAAAACTATATGATGACTCAAATCCATTATTAAGAAATTCAAATGGTCAAACTAAAAGTGGTTTATACAGTTTATTTATACCTATGGAGTGGAATATGGAAGGGTTTATAGACAAACATGGTATGCCTGTTTTGAAAACTCCTGAACATTCTGTTCTGGGCGTTGATGGTGAGGATATTTATAAGGGAGCTATAAATTATTGGAAAGGCGAAGTTGATTCTTTAAAAAATGACGCTGATGCTTTAAATGAATTTTATAGGCAATTTCCTAGAACTGAATCCCATGCATTTAGGGATGAAAGTAAATCTTCGCTGTTTAACTTAACAAAATTATATCAACAAATAGATTATAATGATTCAATGATAAAAGAACATTTTTTAACTAAAGGTTCGTTTCATTGGAAAGACGGTATAAAAGACACACAAGTAATATGGACTCCAGATACAAGAGGTAGGTTTTTAATTTCATGGACTCCAAATAAATCTTTGCAAAACAATGTAATTAATAGAGGAGGGATAAAATATCCTGGCAATGAACACATAGGTGCTTTTGGTTGTGATAGCTATGATATATCAGGTACTGTAGGCGGAAGAGGTTCAAATGGCTCATTACATGGTTTGACTAAATTTAACATGGATGAAGCTCCGTCTAATGAGTTTTTTTTAGAATATATATCCAGACCTCAGACGGCTGAAATATTTTTTGAAGAAGTATTGATGGCGTGTGTGTTTTATGGTATGCCTATATTAGTTGAAAATAACAAACCTAGATTACTATATCATTTTAAAAATAGGGGCTATAGAGGTTTTAGTATGAACAGACCTGATAAATTATATAATAAATTATCTAAATCAGAACGAGAGTTAGGGGGTATACCCAATAGTAGTGAAGATGTAAAACAGGCTCACGCATCGGCTGTAGAGTCTTACATAGAAAAATATGTTGGAATAGATTTAAATGGTATATTTAGAGATACAGACGATATGGGAAGCATGCCATTTACAAGAACTTTAGAAGATTGGGCTAGGTTCGATATTAATAAAAGAACTAAATTTGACGCAACCATAAGTTCAGGACTTGCAATTATGGCTTGTCAGAAGAATTTATATCAGCCTGAAAAAAAAGAGTCAAAAATAAAAGTTAACTTTGCAAGGTATACTAATACAGGCAATTTAAGTCAGATTATCAGATGAAAGATGTAAAAATAAAAATTTCATCTGTAGGGTTTCCAAGTCAGTTTGTATCGGACGCAGAAAAAGCTACGATGGAATTTGGCTTACAGATTGGTCAAGCCATACAATATGAGTGGTTTAAAAAAGATGGAAATCAGTGCAGATATTATAATCAATGGAGAGATTTTCATAAACTTCGTTTATACGCAAGAGGAGAGCAGTCAATAAAAAAATACAAAAATGAATTAGCAATTGACGGTGATTTGTCTTATCTAAATTTAGACTGGACACCTGTTCCTGTGATACCGAAGTTTGTTGATATAGTAGTTAATGGAATGTCTGACAGGCTTTTCAAAGTAAAAGCTTATGCGCAAGATGCAATGTCTCAATCAAAAAGAAGCAAGTATCAAGATTTAGTAAAAGGAGAAATGCTTGCAAAACCTACACTTGAAATTATACAAAAAGAATCAGGTGTAAATCCTTTTGTTTTACCGCAAGATGATTTACCCCAAACTGATGAAGAACTTTCATTATACATGCAGTTAAACTACAAACCTGCTATTGAGATTGCTGAGGAAGAAGCAATTAATACAATATTAGAGGAAAATCATTATACAGATTTAAGAAAAAGGCTTGATTATGATTTAACAGTATTGGGTATATCGGTAGCTAAGCATGAGTTCTTACCAGGAGCTGGAGTTGAAATATCTTATGTAGACCCAGCTAATGTAGTGTATAGTTATACTGAAGACCCTCATTTTAAAGATTGTTTTTATTGGGGTGAAATCAAAACTTTACCTATTACTGAACTGGTAAAAATAGACCCAACATTAACTAGAGAACAACTTGAAGAAATTAGCAAATACAGTCAAAGTTGGTATGATTATTATAATACTGCGCAGTTTTATGAAAATGATATATTTTACAGAGACACTTGTACTTTAATGTATTTTAATTATAAGACCACTAAAAAGATGGTTTATAAGAAAAAATTATTAGAAAGTGGAGGTAGTAAAGTTATAGAAAAAGACGACCAGTTTAATCCACCTGAAGAAATGATGGAAGAAGGGAGATTTGAAAAAATTTCAAAAACTATTGATGTTTGGTATAATGGTGTTATGGTTATGGGTACAAACATTATTTTAAAATGGGAGTTAGCTCAAAATATGGTTAGACCAAAATCAGCAAGTCAACATGCCCTACCTAATTATGTTGCTGTAGCTCCGAGAATGTATAAAGGAGTTATTGAGTCTTTAGTTAGAAGAATGATACCTTTTACAGATTTGATTCAAATGACGCATTTAAAACTACAACAAGTTATTGCTAGAGTGGTACCAGATGGGGTATATATTGATGCAGATGGATTAAATGAAGTAGATTTAGGAACAGGTAACGCTTACAACCCTGAAGACGCATTAAGATTATACTTTCAAACAGGTTCTGTTATTGGTAGGTCGTACACGCAGGAAGGTGAGTTTAATAACGCAAGAGTTCCTATACAGCAATTAACTTCTAATTCAGGAGCGTCAAAAACTCAAATGTTAATTACAAATTACAATCATTATCTCAATATGATTAGAACAGTAACAGGTTTAAATGAAGCAAGAGATGCTTCTACACCTGATGCTAATGCTTTAGTTGGGTTGCAAAAACTAGCAGCATTAAATTCAAACACGGCTACTAGACATATTTTAGACGGCAGTCTTTATATATATAGAAGTATATCTGAAGCACTTACTTATAGGGTTGCTGATATATTAGAATATGCAGATTTTAAAGATGATTTTGTAAATAAAATTGGAAAATTTAATGTAAGTATTCTTAATGATATATCCGATTTATATGTATATGACTTTGGTATTTTTATTGAAGTTGCTCCAGATGAAGAGGAAAAAGCTAAACTAGAGCAGAATATTCAAATGGCTCTTTCAAAACAAGATATTAACTTAGAAGATGCTATAGATATTAGAGAAATTAAAAATATAAAATTAGCCAACCAATTATTAAAATTAAAAAGAAAACAAAAAGAAGAACAACTACAGCAACGAGAAATGAAGAAACAAGCTATGGTTGCTCAACAACAAATCCAATCTCAGCAAATGGCCTCACAAGCTGCTATGCAAAAACAACAGGCTGAAATTCAAGGAAAAATTCAATTAAAACAAGCAGAAATAGCGTTTGAAATTGAAAAACAAAAAAATGAAGCCGTATTAAAAAGCCAGTTGATGCAGCAAGAATTTGATTACAATCAACAGCTTAGAGATATTTCAGAGCAAGGTTTGTCAAAAAGAGAAAAGTCAAGAGAAAAAGCTAAGTCTGATAGAATCAGTCAACAAAATTCTGAACAATCTCAGCTGATATCACAGAGAAAAAACAATTTACCTCCTCAAAGATTTGAATCCAATGAAGACTCACTTGATGGATTCGATTTAGCAGAATTTGAACCAAAATAGCTGAAAAAAATAAACGATATTTATTATTACCTTTGTAACTAAAATTAAATCAAATGGAATTAAAAGTAAAAGCCTTAGATGGCGTAGAAGAAAAATCTGTTCAAGAAGTTGAACAAGAACTGCTTGATAAAGCAGAAGATAAACCACAGGAGGAAACTCAGGTGGAAGAAAAAATAGAGTCAGAGGCTAAAGTAGAAAATGAAACTTTAGAGCCAAGTACTCCAGCTCAATCCTCAGAGTTAAACGAGGAAGACGTTCTTTCATATATTAAAAAAAGATACGATAAGCAGATAGACTCTGTTGAGCAACTCTTTGAAACTAAAGAAGAAAATAAAGAATTGCCAGAAGATGTAGCTGCTTATTTAGACTATAAAGAAAAAACAGGACGTGGAATTAACGATTATGTTAAATTAAATAGAGATTTTAATTCCATGAATGAAGAGTCTTTGCTAAAAGAATATTATTTAGCCACTGAACAAGCTTTAGATGAGGAAGATTTAGATATATTTCTCAGTGAGTTTGACTTTGATGCGGAAGTTGATGAGGAAAAAGAGGTTAAAAAAATTAAGTTAGCAAAGAAGAAGGCAATTGCAAAAGCTAAAAAGTTTTTCAATGAACAAAAGGAGATGTATAAACAACCACTTGAGTCAAGAACGGTTGGAGTTTCTAAAGAGGACAAAGAAGCACTAGAAGCATATCAGCAATATGTAAAAAAGTCTAAGACTTATGAGGAAGAAACTAGCAAAAAACGTGATTGGTTTTTAACCAAAACGAAAGAAGTTTTTAATGATTTCAAAGGTTTTGATTTCAAAATAAATGAAGACAAAGTTGTTAGTTACAAGCCTACAAACGTAGACGAGTTAAAAGAATCTAATTCAGATGTAAATAAATTTTTTACAAAATTCATGAATAAAGAAGGTTTACTCGAAGACGCTAAGGGTTTTCATAAGGCATTGACTATAGCACAAAATCCTGAAAGATTTGCAAAGTTTTTTTACGAGCAAGGTCTTTCAGATGCAACAGAGGATGTTACTCGTAAAATTAAAAATGTAAATATGAGTGATAGAAAAACCCCTGAAATTGCAAAAAAGGATGGAGTGCAAATTAGAGCGTTAAACCAAAGCTCAGGCCGAGGTTTGCGCATTAAAAGTAAAAAGTAATATTAATAAATTAAAAAAAATTTAAAATTATGGCAGGTTCAGTTCAAGCAACTCCAGGATTTGATTTGCAGCCATCATCACAACAGGTGCCATTGGCTACAAATTATATCACAAACTTTAACTTCTTAAATCAGTATCTACCAGATACTTATGAAAAGGAGTTTGAAAGATACGGAAACAGAACAATTAGTTCGTTTCTAAGACTAGTAGGTGCGGAGCTTCCTTCAAATTCTGACTTAGTAAAATGGGCAGAACAAGGTAGACTTCACACTAAATACTCAAGTGTAGGTTCAGCGGCATCAGCAGCTGCTGACTCAGCTACATTTCAAGTAAATGACACAGGTGTTCCAGCATTCAGTGCAAGCAATGGTATCGCATTAAGACCAGGACAAACAGTTGTTATTGTTCAAAATGGCGGTACAGGTGTAAACAAAGGTATTGTTACAGCAGTAGATGTTACTAACAATCAATTTACAGCAGCTTTTTATGAAGCAGGTGGTTTAGTAACCGCTGGTACAGGTGTAGGTAACGCTGACGTTACAGTATTTATTTATGGTTCTGAGTTTAAAAAAGGTACAGTTGGAATGTCTGGTTCATTAGAAGCAGATGATGTAATTTTTGATAACTCACCAATTATCATAAAAGATAAATACTCAGTAAGTGGTTCAGATATGGCTCAAATTGGGTGGATAGAAGTAACTACAGAAAATGGTGCTACAGGATACTTATGGTATCTAAAATCAGAGCATGAAACAAGATTAAGATTTGATGATTATCTTGAAACAGCAATGATTGAAGCAGTTCCAGCTGAGGCTAACTCAGGTGTAGTTGACGCATCAGCTAACCCAACATACGGTAACAAAGGTTCCGATGGTATTTTCTATGTTGTACAAAACAGAGGAAATGTATGGGGTGGTGGAAACCCATCTACTCTAACTGAGTTTGATTCAGTTATTGGAAGATTAGATAAGCAAGGTGCTATTGAAGAAAATGTAATTTTCTTAAACAGAGATTTCAGCTTTGATATCGATGATATGTTAGCGTCAACAAATTCTTATGGAGCAAACGGTACTTCTTATGGTTTATTTGATAATGATTCAGAAATGGCTCTTAATCTAGGATTCACTGGATTTAGAAGAGGCTACGACTTTTATAAGTCTGACTGGAAATATCTAAATGACCCAACAATGAGAGGTGGTTTACCATCAGGAGCAAATTCAGGTACAATCAATGGACTATTAGTTCCAGCAGGTTCTACTTCTGTTTATGACCAAATCTTAGGTAAGAATGCAAAAAGACCATTCTTACATGTAAGATATAGAGCGTCAGAAACTGAAGATAGAAAATACAAAACTTGGATTACAGGTTCTGCGGGTGGAGCTATGAATAGCGATTTAGACGCTATGGAGGTTCACTTCTTATCTGAAAGATGTGTATGTACTATGGGTGCAAACAACTTCTTCATTTTTGAAGACTAATATTTAATAAAAGAAGGGGTGTCTTTAAAGACACCTCCTCTTTTTAATTTTAAAATTTAATTAAATCAAATGAAAAAAAACGAAATATATGTAGACAAGCTCTACAGACTTACAAAAGAGGCAGCACCACTTTCTTTTATGTTGCCAACAAGAAACTCTAAAAGATTCCCTTTATTATACTTTGATGAAGAACTAGGAGAAAACAGAGCATTAAGATATGCTAGAAATCAAAGGTCTCCATTTGAAGACGAACAAGATGGAAATGCAATAGTTGAACCTGTAATTTTTGAAGACGGGTTTTTAACTGTTCCTAGAACAAATCAAGTTTTACAAAAATTTTTACACTATCATCCTTATAACGGCAAAAGATTTATTGAAGTAAATGAATCCAAAACAGCTGAAGTAGAGATAGAAAGTTTAAATTTAGAGGTAGACGCATTGATGCAAGCTAAAGAATTAACTATGGAGCAATCCGAAACTTTATATAGAGTACTCTTTGCTCAAGACCCATCAATGATTTCGTCTGCTGAATTAAAAAGAGATTTATTAATTTATGCAAAAAAACAGCCAAAGATATTTTTAGAAGCTATTAGCGACCCAATGTTGAAGCTTCAATCAACTGTGCAAAGTTTTTTTGATAACAAATTTTTATCTTTCAGAAATAACAAAAGAGATGTTTACTTTAACTTAGAGTCTAATAAGAAAAAACTTATGACTATTCCTTATGGTGAAGACCCAATTGATATATTATGTAGTTATTTTAAATCAGACGAAGGAGTAGAAATATTAAAATTTTTAGAAAAGAAAGCTAAGTAATAATATTTTTGTATATTTAATAAGTGTTATTCATAATAAAAGAAATGTTTATTTAGAATAATTATTATTTTATTAGTTGTTTTATAAGAAGAAGAGGTTAAAATAACCTCTTTTTTTTTGCGTATATTTGTACTATTGTTTAATTAAAAAAAACTTTATTATGGCAAAGTATATTTCAATTGTTACAGCTAGTGGTGTAGAACACATTCCGTGTGAATCAGGTTTATATGTGGAGCGTAATAGTGCAACTAGAATGGATATCTATTTAGCAGGAGCAGTTTCTCATCATTTAAGATGCGTAACAGTTGCTTCCACGTTTGCTTTAGTTCAAGCGATTCAAGATGCATTAGTAATTTCTGCGGAAACATCCAATCTTAAATCGGTTACACCAGTCGCTATCCCTAGTGGACAATCAGTAACATCTATTACAATGACTGCATTTGCATAATTTATTGTAGTGATTTTAAAAGACAAGAGGCTAAAAAAAATAGCCTCTTTTTTTTTAGTTATCTTTGTATAAAGAATTTGAAATATGATAAATTCAGTAAGAAATACTGTGCTGGCGATACTTAATAAAAACAACTATGGATATCTTTCGCCATCTGATTTTAATTTGTTTGCAAAACAAGCTCAATTAGATATTTTTGAAGATTATTTTTATCAGTACAATTATCAATTAAGTAAAGAAAATGCTCGTCAATCAGGAACGGGTTATGCAGATATAACAAAAGGTTATGAAGAAGTTATTGATATATTCTCTGTTACTGATTTTTTAATACACGATAGCGCAAATAGTTTTTTTACACCTAGTCCTTTAACTACGGGTAATGACTTCTATCTTTTAAACAAGATATTATGTTATACAAGGTTATTAGCTAGTGGAAGTAATACAGCGGTAGTGGCTAATCAATTGCAAGATGCAGGAGCTACATTTAGTAGTGCAGGAGTACAAATAGGCGATATAGTGTCAAATACAACAACAAATAAAACAGCAACAGTAACTAGTGTTACTAATACTAATTTAGGTTTATCAGCAGATATTTTTACCGCAACTCCTGAAACCTATGTGGTTTATGATGATGCTGTAGTGAATGAAGCAGAAAAAGTTACTAATAGCAAAATAACAATGCTTAACAACTCTATGCTTACAGCTCCTAGTGATTTGTTTCCAGCATACACTCAACAAGCTAGTAAACTCACAATTTTTCCTGCCACCATAAATAATATGGGCGCAGTACAATGTCAATATATCAGGTATCCTAAACCCCCAAAATGGACCTATGTGTCTTTAACTGGAGGTGAGCCTGTATTTGATGACTCTCAATCTGATTATCAAGATTTTGAATTGACTCAAGACGATGAACCATCACTTGTTATGAAAATATTACAGTTTGCTGGTATGTCTATCAGAGAAATACAAGCCGTTCAATTTGGGCAGGCACAAGAACAATTAGAAAATCAAAATGAAAAATAATAAATTATGGCATATATAAGTCAATATCAATATTATGAAAATTCCGGATTAAGTCCTGAAAGTGCAAATTGGGGCTCATATCAATATGTGAGCTTGTATGATATTGTAAATAATTTTATGTTAATGTATGCTGGCAATCATAGTTTAGTTAACAATGAGCAAAGATTTAAAGTTTTATTTCATGCAAAAAGAGCAATCCAAGAGTTAAATTATGATGCATTTAAGGAAATAAAAATATTAGAATTACAAGTTTCAGACACTTTAAAATATGTTTTACCACCAGATTATGTAAACTGGGTTCGAGTCTCTTTGTATGAAAATGGATGTTTAAAACCTCTTACAGAAAATATACAAACAAATTATTCTGACGCTTATTTACAAGACAATAAATACAGGATTTTGTTTGATGAAGATGGAAGTGTATTGAATCCTGAAACTTCTCAAATTGATTATGACAGAATAACAGGTGTTAAAAAAAGTATTTATTTAAATCAAGATAGTCCTTTTGATAATACAGAAGGTTATTATTACGATGGTCTATGGTATTTTGATTATACCATTGGTTCTCAATTTGGTTTGAATACCGAAACAGCCAACTTCAATGCTACATTCAAAATTGACAGCAAGAATGGTGTGATTAATTTTAGTTCTGATATGTCAGATAAGTTTTGTATTGTAGAATATGTTTCTGATGGGATGGAAAATGGGAAAAACAGTAAAATAACTGTGAATAAAATGTTTGAAGAATATGTATATGCATATATTGAGTTTGCTATTTTAAATTCCAAATTAGGTGTTCAAGAGTACATAGTAACAAGAGCAAGAAAAAGAAAACAAGCTCTTTTAAGAAATGCAAAAATTAGAATTAGCAATATACATCCTGGAAGATTATTAATGAATTTAAGAGGCCAGGCTAAATGGATAAAGTAATATGGCCAACATACAAAGAAATTTTATTGCAGGACGAATGAATAAAGGCGTTGATGAACGCCTTGTCCCAAATGGAGAATACATAGATGCTTTAAATGTTAGGTTAGGTTCAACTGAAGAAACTGAAATAGGTTCAGTAGAGAACTCAAAAGGAAACGAACAGCTTACGCAACTTCAATTTAATGGCACGGCATTAAGCAGTAATGCTAAGTGTATTGGAGCTTACGAAGATGGTGCTAATGAAACGATATATTGGTTCATACATGATTCCTCATTTAGTGTGGGAGCTACAGGAAAATTAGATTTAATTGTTTCTTATAAAACAGATACAAGTACTCTTACCTATCATGTAATAAGCATAGATGATGGTAATGGGGCTAATACTACTTTAAACTTTAACCCTTCATATTTAATGAATGGAATAAACTTAGTAGATGATTTATTATTGTTTACGGATAATAATAACGCTCCTAGGTTTATTAATATTACAAGAAATTATACTAATCCATCTTCAAACATAGACCAGTTTAGCGCAGAAAGTTTATTGGTTATAAAAAAACCACCAATTACTTCTCTAACAGTTCAAACTGTATCTACTAATTCCCAAGAGAATTTATTAGAAGATAAGTTTTTATCGTTTGCATACAGATATAAATATGAAGACAATGAATATTCAGCTACTTCACAGTTTAGTGCTCCAGCTTTTATTCCTAAACCTTTTAATTTTACTACAGAATCTTATACAAATGATGGTTTTGAGAATTTAGTAAACCAAGCAAATATTACGTTTAATTCAGGTGGTCCTTTGGTAAAAGAGATAGAACTTTTATACAAAGACATGAATAGTAATATTATTAAGTCTATAGAAAAGTTAAATAAACTTGACCTTGGGTATGCAGATAATACAGATTATGTATATAATTTTGCATCAAATAAAATATTTACTTTATTACCTGAAAGTGAAATACTCAGGCTTTATGACAATGTTCCTTTAAAAGCTAAAGCTCAAACCTTAATGGGTAATAGATTAATTTATGGAAACTATATAGAAGGATATGATTTAGTAGATGCTAATAATCAACCCGTAAAATTTGAATATGACACCAGTTTAGTTACGAATGAAATTGCAGAAGAAACTCTTACGGATACAACCAGTAATGGAAGTTATAGTTATGATGGCTCAGTAACCGTTACTAATTCTATAGTAAGTTTTGATTTATCAGGATTAGAATTAGTGCAAGGAGCTTCATTAAATTTTACCATTAGATTTGAGCATTCTCAATTTACAGGAGGTGCAACTCCTACAGACCAAACTGGTTCCACTAGTATTGAGTTTAATTATATTTTACCACAAGCTTTTTCTTCAGTATATCAGCTGGCTAGCAGTGCAGATTTTCAAGAAAAAATTGGTACAGCATCTAACATACTTCCAGTATATCATGCTTCTAATCCAACTTCTTGTAGTGGAGAAACTTTTACAGATGAATTTAATTGTGCTATACCAGGTACATTAGATACTTATAACAAGTTTGATAGTGGTATTACAGGAGGGGGACAACCTTTAAGTATTATTACTTCTACTTCAAGCGACAGCATTGGTATTCAACTCTTAGCCGTAAGGTTTGTAGATAATGTAACCACACCTACAGTAAATGTTTACGAGTATTATCAAATTACATTTGCAGAAGGAGGGTATTCTAAAATAGCTAATTCAACCAGTTTACACAGTGATAGAGATTATGAAGTTGGTATTGTTTATATGGATGATTATAATAGAGCTACTACAGCTTTAGTAAGTGAAAATAATTCTATTCACGTTCCGTGTTCAAATTCAATTACACAAAATATCGCAAGAGTAACTATTCCAAGTCAACAAATAGCACCATACTGGGCAACAAGATATAAGTTTGTTTTGAAGCCAGATAGAGAAGATTATGAAACAATTTATAGTAATATATTTTTCTACTCAACTCAAGAGAATGCTACATATTTTTTATTAGAAGGAGAAAATCAAAGTAAGGTTGAAATAGGAGATAGATATAAAGTAAAGTCAGATACTGAAGGACCTGTGCTTAGATGCACCTATACAACAGTGTTAGACAAAAAAGCATTAGACAGTACGTCTAAAGAATTTGACCCTGCGCCTACAGATAGTACGGGAAATGCTATTACAGTTCCTACAGGAACCTATATGAAAATAAGAGCTAATAATTTTACAGCTGAAAGAGATGATAATCAATCTTTGACTTTATCAGATTCACAAACCCAAAAAAATGGTGATAGCTTTGTTATATTACAAAATCTGTTAACAAGAGAGTATAATAGTACTACTTCTCAATACGATGAAGTAACTATTCCAGCAGGTTCTATAATTGTAATTAATTTAGAGTTTGATAGACCGGGTAGAAATGGACCTTTTGCGTGTCCAGAAATAAACTATAAAATTGATGATTTATCATTAGTAGCTTCACAAGACTATACGAGTTTTAAAGACTGGTTTGAAGGAGATAATGTAATTGCCTCTATTAATAATGCTGGAGTAGAAACTTTAGAAACAACTTGTACGCCAGATGGTTTAGAAAGTATTTATGAACCAGCTGCTGCTACTTCTAACACAGATATTTCTACGGCTTTGTGTAACATGTATTATAAATTTTACACACTTGGAGCAACAGATAAACAATTTTTACTAATATCAGGAACAAGGTCTTGTGAGGGCTCAAGAACATTTAGAAAAAACAGAGCTAGTATTACAGCTAGATTTGACATAACAAGAGCAACTCAGCTCTGTGTTTTTGAAACTAATCCGTCTTCAGAATCTTTAGATTTATGGTACGAGTCTTCTACCTCTTATTCTATAAACGCTAATGGAAATCATTCTGGAAATGTACAGAATCAAAATATTAGCACAGGACAATCAGGTATTGTAGATACAGCTTTCTTTAATTGTTATTCTTATGGAAACGGAGTTGAAAGTTATAAAATAAGAGATTCTTTAATTGGACAACCTTTAAAGATGGGTAACAGAGTTACAACTGTTTCTAATGTAGATTATAAAGAAGCTCACAGATTTGCAGATTTAACATATAGTGGTGTATTTAATGATGAAACCAATTTAAACAAGCTCAATGAATTTAATTTAGGGTTATCTAATTTTAAACCACTTGAAGATACTTTTGGACAGATACAATTAATAGACGGTAGAGAAACAGATATACTAACTTTACAAGAAGATAAAATATCATATGTATTATCTGGTAAAAATTTACTTTCTGATGCAGCGGCTGGTGGAGCAATAACATCCATACCAGAAGTATTGGGTACTCAAATTGCAAGATTAGAAAAATACGGCATAAGCTTTAATCCAGAAAGTTATGTAAAATGGGGTTATGATAAATACTTTACAGATTCTAAAAGAGGAGCTGTTATACAATTAAAAGGAGGCTCTTTTAAAAACGAACAACTAACAGTGATTTCAGAAAGAGGAATGAGGTCATGGTTTAGAGATTTGTTTATTGATTCTTTTGATACTCAAAAATTAGGGGGTTATGACCCTTATATGAATGAATTTGTTTTGAGTTCTAATCAAACTAAAATACCTGTTGTTAGCGAAGCTATAGGCTGTGGTATAACAAAAACATATTTAGTAAGAGCAGGAACAACTACAGAATTTAATGTAGATGTCGGGGCTTATGTAGGAGATTGTACGGTGGCTTATAATATTGTAAGTGTTGATGGAACAATTAATATTAGCAATGTTTACAATTCTACTACTACAACTTCAGGAAACGTAAATGTATCAGGGTCTTATACTTTTAATAAAAATTCAGTAAGTGAACAATTATCTGAATTTGATGTAACGACTTCAACAGGAACAGCTACAGTAGAAATTACAGTAAGTTGTCCAGATGCAGACATTATAACAATATTCCAAGTTTGTGTTTCTAATAATAGTGATACAAACCAATTTATACACAACCAATATAGATGGGTTGACGGAACATTCGTTTCTCCATTACATAGCAATCAAATTGAGTTTGCTACAGGAACAAATAATCCTTTAGTGTCTCAATATGAATCGGTGGTGGGAGGTCAAGGAGCTGGTGTAATACCGGCAAATGGTGCAACCGTAAGTATTATATCTAATAAAATAGCACCAACAGATGATTTTGTGTTTGATAATACAGTAGATAAGTTTAGATATTTAAGAACAAACACATTGTATAACAACACTGAAGCTGATATAACTAGTTTAATTGCAGCTTCATCATTAGCAACTCCAATAACAGGGGGGCCTAATTCGTATCAGGCATCGTTTACTATGCCGAATACTAGTCAACAATACTTATATTTGATATATGATTATAGAAATGGAACATCAGCAACACTATGCTACTCGACAGTAGATGAAACAGATGCGTGTTGTAATTGTCCTTAAAATAAAATAGAATGGCAACATCAGGAACATATTATTTAGACGGACCTTCTTTAGCGAGTGCAACAGCTGTGTATACAGATGCTGCATTAACGACTAAAGCAAGCGATGGATTTTATTCTAATTCTACAATAGTTAGAGAACAATCTTCTGGGTTATTATTACCTCAGAATGCTTGTCCTAGTTGTGGTATTGCTTGTGGAAGTTTAGTAAATCCACCTACAGGAGGACAAGGATTGTATCAATTACAATTTGAAGCAGGTTCAACAGCTTCTGATGTAGGAGCGATTGTTATTTATTTTAACCCACAGAGTGTACCAGACGGAATTAGAGTTTTATATAATAGTGTTTACTATAATGGACTAGCGAGTCCAACAGACGGCTACAGAAAAACCTCGAGTGGTGTATCAGATGCGTTTACTATATTAGGTGCGCCATCTAATACTTGTGTGCCTACACTTCCTGATACTTCATCATATACATTCTATAATGGTTTTACAGGGTCAAGTTGGGACGTAGGAACTCCGAGCCCTCAAAATATTACTATAAACTCAGGAGATGATGTACGAGGTGGACAAAATGAATTTAGTACCATTGTTATACCAAAGATAGCAGCTACACCTTCAACGGTTACAGTACAGGTTTTAGGACCATGTTCTGGAACTGCATGGAATGTGGAAGTTGCTTGTCCTACAGCCTTACCTTCTTTTCAAGGGAAAAGCATAGTTGGCACAGGATGTACTACGGCAGATACAACTTATTATTTTGCAGTAAATAGAGGAGGAACGAATACTTATCCGATTGTAAACAACTGGGTATTCTCAGATGTAAACGGACAAAATGTATTAGCTAATGGAAATTATTTCATGGATAATAACACAGTAATAACAGTTGCAAGTGGCGTTGTTACAACAGTAGTAGCTTGTACTTAAAATAAAATAATATGTCAACAAATTATACATTATCATATAGCGAAGGAGTAAAAGGATTTCCTTCTTTTTATTCTTATATACCTGATTTTATGATTGGAATGAATCAATATTTTTATTCATTTAAAGGTGGTAATTTATGGAGACATAATACTAATAATACTAGAAACAATTATTATGGAGTACAATACAATTCTAAAATTACTAGTGTATTTAATCCTAACCCTTTAGCAAATAAATTATTTAAAACTTTAAACTTAGAAAGCGATGACTCGTGGCAAGCAACTTTAACTACAGACATACAATTAACTGGTTTTATTGACAGTTCATATTTTGAAAAAAAGGAAGCATCTTGGTTTGCTTTTATAAGAAACAATGGAGCTACAGGAGCAAATACTACTGAAGCTGAATGGGAGTTAAGGTCTTTAAATGGTATTGGTAAAAGCATTAGTACTTCAGGGACTGCTGCTTCTTATGAAATAGGTTTTGCTTTAAGTACTGATATTGGTAGTATTATCAGTGTTGGGGACTTTTTGTACTATAGTCTTCCTCCTTCTTATAGTGCACCTGTGTTTGCAGGAGTGGTTACTAGTATAAATGTAGATTTACCTAATAGTATAAACAAATTGGTTATTGATTCCACAACACAGTCAGGGACAACTAATCCTATCCCTATTCAAGATGCATTTATATTATATATTAAAAACCCTATAGCAGAATCTCACGGAGTATTAGGTCATTATTGCATATTTGAGCTAGAAAACACATCTACAACTCCTACAGAACTGTTTGCTGTAGAATCCGATATAATGAAAAGTTATCCTTAAAAAATTAGTATCTTTGCAATGAGGTGTATACTGTGTACACTTTTAATTATAAAAATTTTTAGATTATGCCAGTTGATATTATTACAGGTTTAGTAGGAATGGGGCTTTCTTTTGACCAAGCCGCAAAAGCTAGAGACGAGCAGAGAAAAGCAGAATTTGAAGCAGAAAAACAGTTGAAAGAAGCTAAAATGCTTTTAGAAAAAAACTTTTATGAAGGCATAGCAATTCCTAAAGAAACTTATGATTTACAAGCAGATATTTTAAAAACTGCTGGAGAGCAAGCTATATCGGCAGCTCAAGAAGCTGGTGTTAGAGCTACAAGTGTAGCACCTGGTAGAGTATTAGCTGGGTTAACAGAAAGTGGTGGAAAAATGAGAGCCGACATGGCCAGTGAATTATTTAAATTAGAAAAAGCTAAAGCTCAAGAAGCCTCACGATTAAGAGATAAAGGTGTAGATATAAGAGGAGATATTGCAACAGGTGCGGGTCTTGCTGCGGCAGCAGCAGATGTTGCTGAAGCACAAGCTATTACAGGAGGTGCACAAGCAGCGCAAGTTTTAGGTGAAGAAATATTTGAAGCAACCCCTCTATATGGAAAAGGTCAAAAAGGAAGAATGCTTACAAGAGCACAGCGTAAAGCAGGCGGTTTTGATAATTTCCAAAAAGCTCTTGTAGACCAATTTGGAGATGTAGGGATTGGAATTGAAAAAGATGGTGTAGAGTTAAAAATTTCTCAAGCTACAGACGAGAAACAATTAATAAATTTTTTAACAGGGCAATCTAAAGAAGATATAGAGAAATTAGGCGGAACTTCTGCTGTGAGAGAATTTATAGATAATTTAGGAGAAGAAGTTATGGACATACCTTCAGATATTTTAGATGCTGTTGGTAACATACCTCAATTTTTCGGCAATAATCCTTTTCTTGGAACAGGAGATTATAAAGACCAAGGGCTGGGCGCATTCTTCAAAACTACTTTTGGTAAAAAAGAAGGTGGTAGTAAATTAGGTAATCTATTTAGAAATATCTTCAAGAAAAAATAAAATTTATGAGTTATTATAAATATGCGGAGCGTGATGCTGACTCTCAAGTAAACTGGGGTAAGATTACACGAGACATGACTAATATGCTTGATGAGCAAAAAAAGCTCAAACAAGATAAAAGAGACGCTCTGGATAAAGCATCAAGAGAATATGCTCAAAAACTAACAGATGCCCCTATGGGTGATTCTGAATTAATAAACAGATTCACAACCAATTATGCAAATGATGCTAGACAATATCATTTAATGGTAGATAATTTATTAAAGTCTGGTAATCTTGACCCTAGAGAATATACATTGATGATGCAAAACCTTCAAACAGGTACACAAAATCTTTTTAATTTATCTAAAGAATATAGTGAGCAGTATACTACAGCTATGGAAAGACTAAAAAGCAATGACCCAAATGCAAGTTCACAAAAATTAGAACAAACTTTATTAGCTTCTATAGAAGGTTATGCAAAACTAGGAAATCATAAAGGATATATTAACCCCACAGATGGCAGTTTATCGCTGGGAAAAGTTGTTAAAGGAGAAGATGGTGTAGATAAAATGGTATCTCCAGTGAGTGTTTCAGAGTTAAGAAATAGAATAAAAACTCAATATGATTATTACAACTACAAAGAAACTATAGATAAAAGAGTGAATAGTTTACCAGCTAAAATTAAATTCAAAGAATTTGAAAGCAAGTATGGTAAAGTACTGTATGGTGAAGTTGAAGATTTTACTCAATTCAAAGATTATAATGATTGGTTAAATCTACAAACAGACAGCATGATGGAAAACCAATTTAATATATCATCTATATTAACTGATGATATTATAGAAACATCTGATGGTAACGAATATCGTTATGTTTCGGAAGAATTTGATGGGGACGGAAAGGTTATTGGTTATGTAGATGCTCGTTCTGGAGAAAAGGTTGGAGATGCACGAACTGAAGATATGATTGTTATTAGAACTAATGCTGATAGTGGTTTAAGAGAACTTGATTTTACTAAAGACCAAAAAGAAAAAGTAAGAGATGTTTTAAAACAAGAGATGCACGCTCAACTTCCATATAAGGAAACATTTAAAACTAGAGTAGACCCTGACAAACCTACTACTGAGGAAAATAAACAAAGAGGTATAGGTAAAGCTCAAGACACAGTTTACAGTAACATTTCTCAACTTTATTATGGGGATGAATCTCAAATTACTGAGGCTATAAACAACATTAGAGGTTTATATCCAGATTTAGTTATTAATAGAGATAAAGACGCAGTAACAATTTACAATCAAGCTACAGGAACAACTGAAAAGCTTCCGTTTAAAACAGCAGGTGGAGACATTATTCCACAAGACCAGTGGGTTAAAGGAAGTGCTAACTTCTTCTTGTCAGACAATGATAAGATTAAGAATATAAATGAGGTTGCGGGTAGAAATAAAATTGATTTAACTAAACCGTTAAGTGATAAGACAGGTTTTGGCGGTCCTAAAGTCCAACAGCGAGAGGAACTTAACACAACATTTACAAGGGTGTTAACTGAAGACTTTGGAACTACAAACGTAGCGCAACCAAAAATGTTTGCGATTGGTGAAGGTGAAGATAAAGCTAAGAAAAGATTACAAAATATTATTGTTAGAATCCCTGGATTGCAAAACGCTAAAGTATACCCAGCTATCCCAGGAGCTAATGCAGTAGAAATTACAGTAGATGATAAAACTATTGGAGGACCATATAGGCTAAACTTAAATACACTAGAAGATATACAAAATTTAGAAAAAGCGATAATTGAATTAGCTTCTCAAAGAGCTAATGCGGCAGAAAAAGGTATTTATACTGAAGGTAAAGAAAAAATATTTGATGTTGAGGTGGGAATACCAGGAGGACAATCTGACCCAAATAACCCTAATGTTGGATAATTATATTTTATGAACGAAGAGATATTAAAAAATATTTGGAATCAACTTACAGCTGATGGTCTAACAACCAGTGATTTTGAAACTTGGAAGAATAATTTTGCAGGTAGCGAAGAGATTCAACAAAATGTTCATACTTATTTGTTTAAAAATGGGATGACTAAAAATGATTTAGAAACTTGGTCCTCAAATGTAGGTTTAAAAAAAAAAGACAATACTCAACAGCAGCCTAAAAAAGAACTCATACCCCAAGAAGATTCTCCAAAACCTTTTGTTATGCCTGAAGTATTTGGTGAACCAATGCCTCAAGATTATTTTATATATGGAGAAAAAACTCCAAGACAAGAAATAGATAACTTTATTGAAACAAGAGAGCCTACAGAACAACAAGAGGCTTACGAGTTTCAGCAGAACGTAGGAGCTGGAACAGGGCTAGGTATTAATGTAATGCAACAGCCTAAAGTTTTTAGCAAACCAGAGTTTAAAGTAAATGAAGATGTTTTATCAAAAATAACTCTAGACCCTAATATTCAAAAAGCATTAGAGAAAAATTTAATAACTGAAGAGGATATAAAAAAAGCTTTTGTTGATGGTGATGAAGTTATGCTTAAAAAAATACAAAGCGTAACCAGAAGAACACCAAAGGAAATAAGAGACTCTTATACAAATAAAAGATTAAATGAAGTTTATACTTATGAAAAAAGCTCAGGATTAGATGATAACTTAAATCAAGTCAAAATGAATCTTGATGAAATAAGTATAGATGAAATGTATGGTATTGAAAAACTCAAAAAAATTGATGGTCCTAAAGGAAAAATAAATATCAAAGATTTTGATGGGTATCTATCAGAACAAGGGTATAAAAAACAATTTAAAAAATATTTAGAGGATGAAACTATTTCACTTGATGGAAGAGAGTATGATATTTCAGGTAATTTTAATCCTTCGCTTGCAGCAGAAAGATTGCTGTTTACTTATTTAAACAATTATTTAAATAATCAAGTAGAAAGAAATGTGGACTTTCAAAAACTCCAATACCAAAAAGAAAATGACGGCAGTATGCCAAGTTTAGATGGTGTAGAATTAAGTTATTCATCAGGTGTAGATACTGAAAAAGTAAAAGAGTTTATACAAGAAAATTTCCCAAGATATGTTCAAAAATTAAAAGCACAAGATGCTAAAAATCAAGAACTATGGCAACAAAGAAAAAAAGATACAATATGGAATTGGGATGTAGCTGGGAATATATTTGTAGATGCTGCTACCCAAGGAGCTCGTGCATTTAACGATAGAATAGACACCTTATCAGAGGGGTTTTATAATTTTATAGGCATGGATGGAGCTGCTGATGAAATTAGAATGAACTCTGCTGAAACTAAACTTAATAGGCCTGATTTGATGCGATATGTTTTAGCTAACGGAAAAGAGGTGGAAGTAGATGGTGTTAAATATTTAGTAGATGATACAGGACAAGTATATTCTACAGCTCATAAACTTAGAGTAACTCACGTTTTAAGTCCAGGAGAGTATAAAGCTATTACACAAGCAGCTAAGCGTGAAGGTAAAGACACTTATTCATTTAGCGGAATCGGTTTAACTGTTGAAACAGTAGGTGTTATATCAGATATGTTATTACAGTTGGCAGTTCAAAGAAACGCATCAACTCTTTTAAAAGGTAGTGCTCTTATGGCTTCAAACATAGGGGGTGGTGTTAAAAAAACTGGAGACTTACTTGCAAGAATACCTATAAAAAGAGATATGTCTGGAATTATAATAGGTCAAGGAACTTTATTTTCCACTAATTTATATGCTGAGACAAAAACAAGAGCTTTAGAACAAGGATTGTCTGTAGAAAAAGCAGATGAAATTTCTGCCATGGCTGCAAAACAAGGATTTACGTTGGGTGCATTAACAGCCCCACTATCTCCACAAATGTATGCTATGAATAAAATATTCGGGAAAGAAGCTACAAAAAAAATAAGTAAAGAAATGTTGGATGCTTATGTTTCAAAAGGTCCACAAGGTTTTCAAGAAGTAGCTAAAAAATATTTAGGTAAAGTGTTGTTTTATAATAAACAAGGTTTAGCAGAAATGTTTCAAGAAAACGTACAACAAGGAGGAGAAGCTTTTGTTGTTGCTCCTAATATTAATGAAGTAGCGGGAAAAGAAATAATAAGAGATACAATTTCACTTCAAGAATTTTTAAACACTTCTATATTATCATACGCTGCTGGATTTATTATGCCTTTTGGTGGTGATGTTTTTAGTAAAGCTACAGGTAGAGGAGGTGGTGTAGATGGTACTGATAAGCTTCAGTTATTATCTATATTGGCTGAAGATGTAGATAAAACTACTGAATTATTAAACAGTCAAGTTGCTAAAGGTTTATATACGGAACAACAAGTAAACAAAATTCTATCTGACATTGAAGTATATAGAAATAGTATAAACAGCATACCTACCAATTTATCTTCACAAACGGGTCTTGAAGTTATGCAAGATTTAAATGAAATAAACAGACTTGAGCAAAAGAAAAAGAAACTAGATAAAGCTTTTCATGCAGAAATAGATAATGAAATAGAGGGTATAAGAGAAAATATTAGAAAAAAAGTAGATGCTGATAAACAAGTTGACTCCGAAGTCGAGCCAGAGGTAGAACAAACCCCGCAAGCTATTACTGATGAACAAGTAATAAAAAGAATTACAACTGAAAAAGATAGTGATGTTTATACTCAAGAAGAGTTTGATAACATGAAAAAGAAAATGGAGCAAGAGCAAGCTGAATCAGATGTAGATACAGAAGTAACTGAGGAGGCTGAAACTAAAATATTTGAAGAAGGAGAAACAGATATTGAATTTACTAGGACATCTCAACAAGGTGATATTTTTACATACCAACAGGTTGTAACCGATGAAACAGTGGAGGGTGATGAACAAACTACAGGTGTAAAAAAAGTAGAATATGTAGGGGAAAAGAATAATTCTGGTAGGAAAATAAAAAAAGCCACGGTTCCTGTTGGAGAAACTGAATTTAGTGATAGAGAACAAGAGCTTAGAGAACAACTCATAGAAGATGGACTTATTGATGAAGATGTAGATGTAGACTTAGATATACAAGAAGCTCGAATAATTCCCGAAACGACAAAAGCTGCTGGTTCTGGAACAATTTCTTTTAAGGTTAGGGTAAGACCAAAAGGCAAATCTGGTTTTGGAGCTCCAACATTTGTACTACAACTACCTATAAAATCTGGAGGTGTAGAGCCAGAAGTTCAACAACCTAAAGTAGTTAATGAAAGTAATGTGGTTATGCAGGCTTTAAATGAAGCTGAAAATAAAATAACTAAAAGAGCACAAGGAAGAAAAGCTTTACAAGATGCAAAAAAAGCTGTTATAAAATTCTTAAAAGAATCTTTACCAGCAGATGTATACAGCAAGCCAGAGGTTTTAAAGATAACCAGAAAAGTACAAAGAGCTACTGAAAATAATATTGATAAAATATTTAAAGAAATACAACAAGTAGTAAACCAAAAGGTAAATGTAAAATTAGAAAAACAAATCAATAATATTCTTACAGACAAGTATCAAAAAACAGAGGCTGGTAGAGTCAAAGCTAAAGGTGTTGACAATGAAATGAGAAAAAGAATTGCAAGCATAAATTCTAACCGTTTGAAAGCAGGGGCTACTGCTCAAGATATTGAATCTACTAATGCTGAATTATTAAATAGATTTAATGAGCTAGATAAAATTACTGCAAAAACAGATTCTCAGTTTAATGAAATGGTTGATTTACAAATATTAATTAACCTTAATAATTCTTTATTGATGAACAACAACGACATCAATAAAACAAAAGCATTGTCAAATGCAGCAACACCTCTTGAGCAAATGATAGAAGAAGGAAGGTCTGAATTAAAAGAAGAGCTTATTCAGTCTTCAAAAAAATATGCTAGAAATGATGGTATTGCTTATAGAGAAATAACAGGGTTGCAAAAAGATTTTTCTGACCCAGAAACAAAAAAAGAATTAGAGCTTCAAGATGTAAAAGATTTAAATGCAAAAAGAAATCAAACACAAAATGTTATTAAAAAATTCTTTACTACAATTAATACTAAAATCAAAGCTTTTTTTAATCAAGCAGAAGCGTTAGATGGATTGATGGATTTGATTTCAAAAACTCCTGGTGATATGTTTGGAGGTATACTACAAGAAATGGTTACAGGCAGAGTAGATGAATCTACTATTATATACAAAGAAAGAACTATTCAGAATGAGTTAACTCTTGCTAAATTTTTTGAAAAATTGTATGGTAAAAAATGGAGAAACGAAGTTAGAAAAAACAATAATTTACCTAAAGATGCCACATATATTATAGATGAAAAAGCTTACAACCAAGCATATAAAGATTACGAATCTAACCCAACAAAGGAAAACAAAGCAAAGCTAGATAAAGCAAAGCAAGAAAATTTAGTTTACCTTTCTCAAAACCAAATGATTTATTTATATAATCTTGCTAAGGACCCAGCAAATAACGCATCGTTTGAGAACACCTTTGGTCCAGATTATAAAAATTTATTAAACGACATAGAAAGTAAATTAGACCCCAAAGCAAAACAATTTGCTGATTGGTTAGTTAATGATTTTTATCCGTCATTGTACAATCACTATAACAAAACATACAAGGCTTTGTATAGAACGGATATGCCGTACAATGAATTTTATTCTGGTATGATATATAGGGAGGACATAAAGCGTGAGCCAATAGATATGTTAGGAAGTCCTTTTTCAATAAATAACTCTGTAGGAGCAAGCTCTACAAAAGCTAGAACAGATACTAATGCTAAGATTAAAGTTATGAATGCTGTAGATGTTATGGCTACTTATTTGAGAGACATGGAATACTTTGCTGCGTATGGAGAAACAATTAGAGATATTAATAAAATGTTTTCTAATCCAGCAATTAAAAACGCAATAACTAAAATCCACGGTGATTATGTTAATAAGCTTATTGATAACATGATTACAAAAATTGCAAACAAAGGTGTAAGAGGAGATACAGAAAGTGAAATTATAAATACTTTCAATAACTTTTTCTTAGTGTCAAGAATTGGTTTGAACCCAACCATTACTTTAAAACAGCTTACCTCTATGATAGTTTATGCGAATGATATAGGTATAGCAAATTGGTTGAAGCATGGTTTAACAAACATTCCTAAGATAAGAAAAACCATGAAAGAAATTAGTGACAACTCTACTTATATGGGAGATAGAAACAGAATATCTATAAATAGAATTATTGAGGCTTATTCTGATAAAGAAATGGTCAAGTTTGTAGGCGGTAGGCACTATGATAATTTTGTAAACTTTGTGATGTACCCTACTAAATTTGGTGATAGAGCGGCAATTTTCTTAGGAGGAATGCCTAACTATATATATTACAAAAAGCAAGCGTTAAAAGAAGGAAAAACAGAAAAAGAAGCTATTAAGATTGCAATTAAGAAATTTGAAAGAGACACTAAAAGAACTCAGCAATCTCAAGACTTGCAAGACAAAGACTATTACCAAACAGGTTCTGCGTGGATGAGAGCTGTTAACATGTTCTTAACTACGCCAAAACAATATTTAAGAAAAGAAATTCAAGGAACCAGAAACTTATACAGAAAAGCAAAAGCTTGGGATAAGAAAGCGGGTAAAGGTAGTTTGTTTGAAAACCTAAGAACTTTAGCAACCTATCATGTATTTGCTCCTGTTTTATTTCAATATGTAGCACTAGGTCTTCCAGGAATACTCAGAGGGTTTAGAGATGATGATGATGAAGATTTATTAAGAGCAGCTATACTTGGAAATATTAATGCGTTATTTATTGTAGGAGACCTTATAAATGCTACTGCTGATTTAGTTCAAGACAAACCATATGCAGGAAAATCTTTTAGAAACATTGCTCCTTTAATGACAGCAGAAAGAGTCTTTGACCTAGCAACAAGATGGGAAAAAACAACAGACCCAATTAAAAAACAAGAAGCGTTAGAAAGATTAATCGCTGAAATAATATCTATTCCTGGTATCCCCGCTATACAATTACAAAAGTTTGTTAAGAATATAGAAAACTTAGGTAAAGACGGAGATGTTGGTAAAGATATTTTAAGATTATTAAACTACTCTGAATATCAGATTGAAGGACCAGACCAAGATGCTCCTAAGAAAAGAAAACCTATGACTAAAAAAGAATTAAAACAGTATGCACCTGGAGTGTATGAAAGAATTTACGGAAAAAAATAGTTATGCCTTTTAAAAAAATAGGAAAGAACCGAAACCAAAGCCCAAGCGGTAGAATATTTACTGACGCACAAGTAAGGTTGTATTATGCAACTGATGGGTTTAAAAAGAAACGCAAAAAGCCAAGGAAACCTAAAGGATTGCGCCCTCGAAAAAGAAGGCTTGGTTAATAATACTTCAAATATTTTAATGTTTTTTGTTTTGGATAAGTCAATATAAGCTCATTGTCTTTCCAAGAAACTTGACCTATAATTTCATGGGGTTTACCATATATTAACCCATCAACACAGGCCCACAAAACCACTGGGTTTAATCTTTTGTTGCAGACTCTAACCACGTTGTTGGCTTTTACTTTTAGTGGATATGCGGTATTGATTGTTTTGTTTATGACAACAACTTCAGCGTAAGATATAAGGTTTTTTGATGCATCAAAAACACGGTAGTCTACATCATTAATGCCTATTTTTTTGTAAGAGCCCTTGAACCTATTTACAAATTTTTTTATGGCAAGTTCTTTAATTTTTTGATGTCCCATTTATCTGCTATATCTTTTAGTGTTTCTAGTAATGGTTTGGTTTTTTTTATCCATTTGTTTTTGTAATAAGCTTTTGTAACATAACACTCAGCCAACGGTATATCCTTGTGGTCATTTTTAAAAGTATGCTCTACCAATAAGGATATTGATTTTCCCGTGTGCCACGAGTCGGTAAGCCTTTCTAGTAATAGTTTTTGGCCTAAAGGCAAATCATTTCCTTTGCGCTTAACCTCTATCAAAATTAATATTTTATTGTCAAATTCCAAAACCGCATCTATATCTGTAGGATGCACATTTCCTGATTCTACACCTGCAAAATCTATAGATTGTTTTACTTGATTTGTGTTTCTAATTAGAGTCAAAGCTATGTATTTCGGCATGGCATCTTGCACATAACACCACGCATTTTTCTATTTCTTTTAATATTGTTTTTTTTCCTAAGCCCTGGCTCAAAGCATCGCCTATAGTGAAAGACTTATCGTCATTTATGTGATGAAACTCTAAGGCGTTTGTCTTAAAATTTTCATGAGTTTCTTGAGAATAGCCACATATATTGCAATGCATTTCTTTTTTTATATCATATAGCCACGCTCTTATTTTTTTTAATCTTTTTATTTTTACTAAATTATAACAGACCTTACATTTCTGTCTAGGTATAACTGTGCCATCTTTTCTTCTTCCAGCTGAGAAAAAATCTTTTACTGGTTTGGCTTTTTGGCATTGCCTACAGGTCTTCTTCAAAGGACTCATTTACTGTTTTTAATTTGTCCATGATTTTTTTTATGGTTGTTTTGGTTTCAACATCTTCTCTGTCTATCAATGCTTCATACAAGTCCGAGTTCAGGGTGTAAAGTTCGTCCATCACAAAGTTGACGTGCTTTACCCTTTCATTATCAATAGCAGATATTCTAGCCATTATTTATTACACTGTTTTTTTCAGTTTTTGCTCTATCCTATATCTTTCAAATATCTCGTTAGAAATAGGCATTGTATCGTTTGTTGCTAATAGTTGTTTTTTTGTTCTTTCTTTTTTTCTATGCGCTTCAAATATTGAATTACTTATCGACATGATTTTTAAATTTATTACGATGGCACCAATAACTCTGCGCCTTCTGTTTTTATAAATTTAAACAAATTTTCGTAATTTTTATTACCATTTCTTGACAAAACCCTTACATTTCCTGCAAAAGTTGCGTTTATACATCAAAATTAGGTGCTATTTTTTGTGTTTTGGCTTCTTGTTTTGAGTTTTTTTTTGTTTTTAAAATTTTATTTTCAATGTAATAATCTAAATATTCATCGGAATCTATCTCTTCACAATCTAAAAACACAGGGGTTTCTTCTATTTGTTTTAAAAACTCAACAATAAAAAAATAAGGGCTGTCAAGCACGTTAGAAACCCCAGCTAATCTTTGAGACCACCCATTTGCTTCTGGCAACTCTTCAATTTCACGGTCAATTTGATGCGCTATATCTAGTCCTAGTTTTACTGGTAATTCTCTTATTTTTTCCACAAAGTAATCGTCCACTTCGTAGTCTTCATTTCTCTTTGTGTATTTCGACCTTTGCATATTTTTTTAATTCTTCTAATCTGTATTCTTGTAGTTTTGAAACCGTGCCTTTTTTTGTTTTTATTTCACTAAACAAAACATCGGAACCAGGAGGTATAGCAATTAAATCTGGTATCCCGTTTTTATTTGTTTTTATAAGTTTTATAACATAGTAACCTTTTTCCTCAAGCTCCTTAATTCTTTTCTTCTGTATTTGTTGTTCTGTCAAAACCTCTTTTTACAAAGATAGCAAATCCCTTTTGAAGTGTTTTAATGTATAATCTTTCTTCTTTACCACTGCTTTATAAATTTTTTTTTCTATACCCTTGTTTGAAAATACCCAATAAATTTTATTATACATTCTGTTTTTGGTTGTCATTCTATCCCTGCTTTGCCAATAACTTGTTGCCGAAAAATCAATATTAAAATACACCAGAGCTTCTGCATGGCGCAAACTTATTCCTTCTCTTCCTGAAACAATTTGTAAGGCTATATTTTTATTAGTGTCTTTAAAGACACCAATGTCTGTAGTTATTGATTCTAAAAAAGTTTCTTTTAAGACATCTAGTTCTTTTTTAAACTTATAAAATATAGCAATCTTTTTATTTTTAAACTTTCTTTTTATAAACTCTGCCTTGCTATTGTCTACAATCATAGAGTTTCCGCTTTCAAATATTATAGTTCCACTATATATCTGGTGAAGCTTCTGCATAAGCTTGACAGGTGTATCGGCTAATATAACTTCTTCTTTTCCCTGTACGACTAAATCTTTTTTTAATCTTGTGGCAAGATTATAGGTTTCAGGTTTCATTTGTACCTCTAATATTTTTTCTTGAGTTTGAACCACAAACCCCGCTTGTTTTTGAGAGTAGCTTATTGTGTAGGGTTTCATTTCGTCAAGTATTGTAAGTAGCCCATCGCTGTAGTCCCTAATTCTAAGTGAGTTTATAATTCTTTCTTTTACATTTACATAATCATCGCAAAACCTATAAAAGTTTTTGTATTTTTTATAAGGGTTGTTGGGTATTGCATAAACTTGATGATACATTTGACTGTAAGATTCGGGGGTAGGTGTACCCGAAAGTAAGATTACATAAGGTTTATTTTTTTCAATTAACTTTTTTACTTGTAAAGCTCGTTTACTGGGCTTTGGAAATGCTCCCATTCCGTGAGCTTCATCACAAATAATCATATCAATATTAACTAAGTCTATCTTGTGAAGCGACTCGTAATTAATTACTGTTAACTTAAACGGTTCCCCGAGCTTTTGCATGTCCGATTCTATACTTGACATGGCTTTCTTTTTGGTAATAAATAAAGCGTTAACCACATTCAAAGAATGGCAGATGCTAAGACTGGTAAGAGTTTTACCAGTCCTAACTTCCATTGCCAAATAACAAAAACCGTAGCGTGTTACAAGTTCGGCACCCTGTGTTACAATTTGTTTTTGATATGGTCTAAGTTTTATCATTTTACTTTTACTATTGGGTCGTAATAAAACTCTCTTAACAAATCTTTAAGTGTTGCTTCGTGTCTTATTGACCCGTTTTCAGGATAATCAAAAAAATAACCTGGTTTAAGATATAACCAGTAGGTTTTGTGATATTCTTTACCATTATTACCAATCCATCCTGTTGTTTCAAAACCTGAAGTATCCTCTATTATAACCTCATCAACGGCAGGATGATTTCTTAATTCTTTTAATGTTCTAACTTTTTTGTGTTTTATTATGTTTTTCATTATGTTAGGTTTAGATTTTAAATTTTATTCTTTCTTTAAATTGAAACAGGTTTACTGCTGTGGAAAAATCTGCTCCACTTAAAAATATTAAACCTTTGTTTATGTCATAAATTGTTACTACTTCCTCAAATTTTTGACCATAATGATTTGTATATTTATAGGCAAATTTATCTCCTGGTTTAATGTCCCAGTCTGATTTAATTTTGTAGTTAAATTCTTGACCAACTTTTATGTTTGTATTCGTGTTGTTTTGTTCTGTTATATTCATAATATTAAATTTAAAATTAGATACGAATATACGAAAATTAAACGAGAATTGCAAATTCCCTCGACAAGTCAAAAATTATTATAACCATTTTTTATATAAATTTGATGTTAGTTTTTGCCATTTTGTTTTATGGTTAAATGTGTCTTTTACTTTTACTTTATCTAATCTACTTTTTATTTTAACAAACCCTTTTTCTTTAAAATAATTTTCATTTAGATATTCTAAGTAATTCTTTTTTTTATTGTTTGAATTTATCATCAATGTGTTTTTTAATTTTTTTACATTTTTCATATTCCTCCATGTTTTCAAAATAATTTAAAAGATTGACTACGGTTTTTTTTTTGATTTTATCACCTGGATTATGCATTACATATGGATAGATAGACATAATTATATCTTCAACTGGGACTTTATTTATAATTATATAGTAAGAGTTCCTGTGAGCTAAATCTATTTGTTCTTCCGTTGTCATAATAGCTTTCTTTGATAATTTATTTCATCTAATCTTTTCATTCTCATCCACTTGCCCTTTTGGTCTCTTCCCTCCTCTGGGGTTACACCTGTTTTATACCTCGCATAAGAAACCATCCACTTATTAAACCTAATTCTACTAATAGACATTTTTGCTCTTGGCCCGTAGTCTGGGTATTCGTCTATAAAATTAAAATAACAATCTTGAAAATGTATTCTGTGGTCTACCACCAATGCTGTATTTGGTTGGTTTCCATTTATCAATCCACACCACTCTATAAAATCGTGACAGGTTTCTGCTGATAGTTGTCTTATTTTTAAGTTCACAAACTTGCTTTCAACCAGCCCGTTTGTCAAATAATCTTGCAAACACCTTATCATGTAGTTGTCAAAATCACACCACTCATCATCATTCCAGTCTCCAAACATCAGCTTGCCAAATTCATCAAGTGGTGTAAAGTTTTTATTATAATGCTGATGAAGTTCGAGCTCCCATTTTCTTCTAGCAAAAGAGTTTCCCGCACCTTTGATTGCATAGTTTGTGGTTATTGCTATCTTGGGGGATTTACTAAAAGGTATCTTAATCGCATCTTTGTTTTTCTTTTCTAATGTAAGTCCTTCTGTAACGACTGAGAACAATCTTTCAAAATCAAAATATTTTTTAACATCATCAAACACAAGTATCTGCGTGTCTGCCGAAACAAGCTGATACGCAAAAGACCTTTCAAACATAAAAGATTTACCATCAATTGTAACAATTTTTTTCATATGAGCTAAAGCCGTCATAAATAATCCCTTTCCTGTACCTCCCTCTGGGTTGTCCGATATTACCTCATCATTTAAAATTACGGCGGGACAATACGATAAGTTTTTGTATCCGTGCATTAAAAAACCTATGGTAGATTCCATTGACGACACTCTACTTTCTTCTTGGCCACATATGTTTTTTATAAAAGTTTGGTAATAACCGTCCTCTTGCACTCCACACAAATTAAAGTTTCTGTTTATTACATGGTCTTTCCAAACATATCCCCCTAAATCTAAATAATCTATGGGCACTATTTCGTTCTTGGTAATTTTTACTGCACAATTTTTATAATACAAGTAAGAAGTTTCTTTAGTGTCTTCAATAAAATAAATATCTATGGTTGATAACATAGACAAAAACTCTTCTTTAAAAAAACGAGTGTTGTCTGCAAAATAATTATAGATAGACATGTCATCGTCTTCAATTAAGTGGTTTAAAATAAAATCCTTTATTTGTTTTTCATCAGTATGGTCTATCAAGTTGTTAGTAACTTTCACGAACACATAGTTCTTGCCTCCTTCGGGGCAATATTTATAAAACCCATTGTCCTCTAAAAAATGTTTGAAAAGTATGTGTATAATTTTAATTACCCCTTTATCTGTTTTGCTCCAAAACTTTTCCTCTTGATTTTCTTCATCTAATCTTTTTAAAACTGAATCAATAGTTCTGTCTTCAACCTCTTCATCTTGTAGTTGTTGTTTGATTTCATTTTTAGAAGACCCTCGTTTCAATTTTACTTTTATGTTGTTCAGCCTGTCCTCATCCTCATAATATTTTGTGCCAAAATTTGCCGTGTTTGAGTAGGCCGAATCAATAGTTCGTGTTATCTCTACCTCATTAAAATCTTTTGTCTTATAGTTTGAAAGAACATAACCTGCTAATGATTTGTTTATCCCAAAGTCATTGAAAGCACTGGCTAACACGAAACAATTATTGTTTCTTTGTCCTTCTACCATTGGATATTTTTTCTTCCACCAAATTAAAAGTATATCTACAATCTTGTTTTCATCTGTAATTGGAATGGTTGGTAAATCTTTAATTATATGTTTCTCTTCATAATCTTTCTCTTCAATCTTATCCCAAACGCTTGAGTTTGCATTAATATAAAGCAATGGGTCGTAGCTTTCATAACAAACTCTTGATACATTTTTACAAGTCGGGTCAAAATGTGGGTTGTCAAAATGAGATTGCAATGAATTAAAATACTTTACATGATTATCTACATCTTGCGGTATCTTAACTAATACTTTAAGTCCTTTTCCTGATGGAGATATAAACACCGAATACACATATGGGTTTTTTGTAAGCTGTTCTTTGTCTTGCAATAGTCCTTTGTTTTTTTCATATCCATCAAAATCTAAACAAATAAATCCTGAATGATGCTGTATCGAACTATCGTTTCTTTTAGTGAATATTCCTGAAAAGCAAATAGCGGGTAAGTTTTTCTTCATCTCATTTCTCTCATCTTTTCTCTTTTCGAGGCGGATACTTTTGACAAGTTCTTTGCTTGCTCCGTGTTTGATTCTCTCTAAAATACTATCCATTGTCCTGTGAAATGGAGTGTCTGTTTCTTTAATATTTTGAAATATTGTTATGTTTGGTGTCATCTTGTGTTAGGTTTGTGTTAAGTTTATGTTATCAATCTCTTTGATTTTCAGTTAGTTGCACACTTTGTTAACTTTTCCTTATGTATGTAGGAAAAAAAAATAATATAATAGTAAATATATATATAGAATAGCTAAACAAAAAGTCAACATTTTTAGCACTAAAAAAAGGGGAGTTTCCTCCCCTCTCTTTTACTTTAGTCAACTTAAAATGGTAATCCATCTTTAGTTTCATGTGTTGTATTTTCAACTGAAGCTTCTACCTTTGGTGTCGGCTCCCATGTATCTAATTCCATGTATAGATTACCAGACTTAGCAGTCTTAATATCTATGTTGACCCAACCTTTTTTTTTGTGCTCTTTAAGAAAGGCGACTGCTTCATCTACTTTAACACTCATGCTTCCTACTACAAAGTCGGGAGCATTTGGTTTTCTTTTGAAAGAGAATCCATCTGCAAAGATTTTTTCCTCTTCTTGTACTTGATTATTCATATTATTTACTTATTATTAATTTTTGTTCCAATAATCTTAATGTTTCAGAAATGATTTGACTCTTTTCTTGTTGATTTTTACAAGTAGTTGGAACCTCCACTCGAAAAAAATCTTTCTTTTTTTTAAATAAGTTTATCATATATAAAATAGTTTTCTATATCTTCAGTCGGATTATCTCCATAAAACTTTTGATATATTTCTATTGCTTTCTCTACCTTTTCCTCTCCTCTATCTATAAAGGATTGTTCTGGCTCAAACATGCCAACCATCTGAGTTAGTTTGTCCACCACATAAAAAACAAGTGGCCTGTCAAACAAACATTGATATATGTAACACTGACTATCGTAATTATATAATGTTGCTTTTCTTTTAAAGTCATTGATATTGCTTGATGATTTTAAATCAATAATTTGATTCTGGCCAAGTATATCCGCTTTGCCCTTCCACATTAGTCCTTTGATTTCTTTAATCATCGGCACTTCATATTGGTTATCGGGCGAATATAATTCATCAAAAAAAATAATGTTACTATTAATTGCACTCACCCAAGAGTGAACATCATCAACCTCTTTTTGTAACAATGCTATTTCAATTCTGTGTTCTGCAATAAATTCCCTGTATGCTTTGTTGTTTCTTGTCGCCACATCAACCACTGGAAATTGTTTTGCTTTTTCGGGCTCTAAAATAAGCTGATGGAAAAATCTTCCAACCGCAAATTCTTTAGTGTCGGGACGAGACACTCCAAACTCTTTTGGATTTCTTAACAAAGTTCCTATGTCGGAGTTGGAAAGATAATTCTTCCCAACCCCATTATAATATTCGTTGTCGTCTAAAAGTTTCTCTAATATTTTTTTCATGTCTTGATTACATTAGAGATTTCTTTTTTCACATTTGCTTTTATCTTGTATTTCTTTTGAAGATTAGAAACAAGCTTTGCAATTCCCAAATTTTTATTTGCTACCACATAACTTAAAACTTTGTCCCAGTTTTCATCTCCAATATTTAAATCATAAACAGTTGTTGTTTGGGGTGCTTCTTGTTGTGCGATAGCATTGGCTACCTCGTTGGCTGAGGCTACTGAGGTGTCTAATCCAATACCAAAGTTTCCTAAAGCTCTACCCCAAGCTGAAGTCTCGCAATTTTCTACATAACTTGTTTTGTTTATAAAAGTACTTCCTTTACTTTCCTCTGCAAGTCCAGTAGCTATTGTTCTGCCTTCCTCATCTTTGATAATTGCTTTGATAAGAATCGTGGCGTCTGTCTTGTCTAACACTTTGCTTTCAAGTGTGTATCTGTTGAAATATTTTCTGAAATGTTTTAGTCTTTCATGGACTTCAACATAGTCCTTTCCTTTTATGCTTATTGTTTTTAATTTATTCATAATTTTAGTAGTTTATCGGTTATTAATTTATATTTATTCATCAATCTTTCTCTTGAGTTTTTTAAAGATTGTATTTGTTTTGGATTTTTTTTACCGTTCATTTCTAATTTTATTGAAACTTCAATTCTTTTTAGTTTGATTTTATAGTTGTCAAGCGCAAGCATATAGCACCCATGCCTCCAACCGCCCTCAAAAAAAGCAAGTAGTTGATTCTCGGTTAGCTTTTTATAGTGATGACCACCCAAAGCGGTGTTAAAAATACTTGTTTCTCCTGTGTTATTATCTTTAAGTATTTTACAACCGAACACCATTCTTGCTTTATATTCTGGTCCGTTTAAGTTGACTGCGTAAGGGTCTTGTACCGCTTGTTCAAATATATCTTTCATTCTGTATTCCATTAAAACATATCTTGAGTTTCTAATAGTATGTCTGATATTATATTGCTATAATCCCCATCTTCTACTATTTTTCTTTCTACCTGAGCAATTCCATGTAAGATGGAAGAGTGGCCCACATCATAACCATTCCCCGACATATAGTCTTGAATGTATCTTAATCTCATAGGCCTCGTATAACACAGGTAGTATAACAAATGTCTTGCGTCTACGACTTTTCTTTTTTTAGTTTTGTCAAATAACTCGTCTGTATCTATACCGAAAAGATTAGTTACTTTTACTACATACTGATTGAATATTCTTATTTTCATTTTGTTTATTTTGATAATGTTTAAATTGTTTTTGACCTTTTAACATACCATCGTACATGTCGGTCATAAGTTTCTGTAAAGTTTGTTTGTGCATAGTAAATGTTTGGTTTGATAAATTTATAAAATGTTTAACTATTGTCCAAATTTTACTTGGTCTTTTTTCTTAATAATTTTAGCTCTTATCTTATCGTTTTCTTTTTCCATCTCAACTTTTAGTAAGATGAAGTATCCAATTAAATCTTTTATGGTGTCCTCGCTTGAGGCAACACCACTGCACTTGTTTATGCCTAAAGTTTTTATGCGGGACAATTTGTCATCTATTCTTGCGCACAAACCCTCTGTTGCGTTTAGTTTTGAAAAGATGTGCGGAGGGTTGTTTGCGGTGTCTCCATAATTTTTGTTCTTCTCTAACAAAAGCAACACAACATCTCGTGCCACTTGTTTTATATATTCTTCTGTTGTTTTTTTCATACCCCTAACATCTTATATGTTGTGTAATACAAGTCGCTCTCTAACATTTTAAAATCACTTGTTTCCATTTGGTCTTTTCCATAATCTAAATACCAATTTCCACTTTCCAACATTTCAATTTTTAGTCCACCAATGTAGCACATCACTGCCACACATTTTTTGTGCAGTGGCACATCTTTAAACCAGTTCTCATATTCCTCTCGGGTTAACAATCTCCCAGTGTCTTTAAAGACACTTATTGATAGGGGCTTTTGATTGTCTGCGTATCTCAGCAGTCTGCCGATATAATGTCTATCGGGTTTGGGGCGAAGCTTTTCTGCTTCTACTTCTGTTGTAAATATATTCATAGTTTTAGTTTTAAAAAAGCGGTTTGTTTTTTAAGAGTAACCACCTAACGAAAGCTCTTGCGTTTTTTTATATGTCTCTAAGTGTTTTTATTGAGGAAAATGTAATGTTCGACATATGATTAAATGCCTGTCCCTCAATATATTCGTTTATGTCTTGCTTTATATTCAGTTCATAAATTCTCTTTATGTCATTTAATATCTCTATGTAATCTTTTTCATCAAACGAATATCCTTTGCTATCGCATATGTTTTTTACATCTTGAATAGTTATTGTGAAACTTATTTCTATCATAGTTTTAAGTCGGATACTCGTACATACCAGTACCCATTGTTTAAGATTTTTTTTGCTTGGTGAAACCAATTTTCTTTCTTTTGTTTGCCCACATATATGAGCACTTTTAAGTTCAAAGAAATTGCTTCAATTACTTCTTCAACAAACTCTACTTCCTGGTAGGTGTTGTCGTCATACAGGACAAACAATCTAAAGTTGTTCATAATCTCTTGTATATAAGTTTGTCCCTGCTGACATTGTTTGGTTGTGTCTAACCAAATGCTATCGTTAAGTTTTATCATGTTGTTCATTTCTTTTTGACTTTCATGTTTTGTTCCATAAAGATTCTTATTTTTCTTTTCCACTTAACCTTTTCTTTATCGTTTTCTACATATTCGGGAAAACAAAACCAATACTTTGGCTCTTTTTTGAAAAAATTTCTGATGATATATCCTATTGCTTTCATAGTGTTATGTTTGGTTTATACCAATGTACGACAATATTTAGACAATTCCAAATTTAGTTGTGGGTTTAGAAAATATTTCCATCTGCGTACCCGCTTGCTTCGGCATCTATAATCGGGTGCACTCTGTTTATGTAGTCCCTATATTTTTTATACCACTCGAGCTGTTGATTTCCATTTCTTAATCGTGGTGCAAAACCTGTTTTCTTATGCTTGTATATCAGGTTACCTTCCCAGTTTATTATATGATAGTCATTCCCCTCTACTTTATCGTGGGTTCTTTTTGCTTCTGTATCAAATAATTGTTCTACTAATTTTTTTAATTTATTTTTTTCCATATTACATTCTTAATTTTATTTGTTCATAAACTTTATTAGAAATATTTTCGTATTCCTCAGCTTCTAACTCATGACCAAAATCTTCAAATATTCTGGGCATTATCATTTGCTCTGACATATAATCTATTATGCCATCAGCAAGTTCTATTATTTTTTCTCTTTGTTTCATTTTAGATTTATTTTTCATAATTTTTAATATTTAAATGTTTTGTGATACTTCTCTCCTTTTGATTGTTCTGTTATGTTAAAGTAAATCCAACACTTTTTTGCACCTCCATTCAAAAGTATGTTTATTTCTTTTCGTCTGTACCATGTCGGGTGGTTTTCCAAAGCGTCTAAACTTTCTAAGGTTGGCATATCTACATTGAACACATCTACTTCTACATTGTGCCCTTTGCCTTTCTCATTCAAAAGAAATGGCAACCCCTTAACAATTAAGGGGTACCTGTCTTGAGTCGTTCCGCTACCGACAAACTCTTGGTCTTGCAAAAAATTTCGGTGGTTTCCAAACCCTCTTTTCAAAGTTCCATACACTGCAACAAGTTCTTTGTTGCCCTCGTACTTCGGTGTATCAAATTGTGTAAAATCCATTACTTGTTCCTTAGAAAAACTTTTATCACAACTTACACAATAGTATTTGTTCTCGGACAACTCGCTTGCATCATACATCAAATCGTTGGTGCACTGAACACAGACATTGCTTTCATTTTTCCAATCAAACTCGTCTTCAAATTCATTATGGTTTTCAAAAACAAATTCACTTGGGGCACTGGTACCAACTCCTACATTACCCGCCCACCTCGAAATATAACTCGGTGTCTTGTAGGTTGTGAACACATTGTCTTTAGAGTACCAAACTTTATCTTTGTGTGTCCAAAGGTGCTTGTTGTATATTTGGAAAGTTCTGTTTCTTGTGTTAATGGTTGCAAACCTAACCAAAGAATACTGAGCAAGTTTTTGTTTCCAAATATGTCTTTCAATCTTACCCAACTTAATGGCTAAATCTTGAGTGTCGGTCATGTTCTTGTTTCCCAACTCGCTAATAGTTCCGTTCATCATGAGCAGTTCGTTGTGCTTCTTACCACATTTAAATGGGTGCGTGTTTTCTTTACATATTTTTCCAATCGTTGCGTATCTAAAATGAGCAATGAAGGGTCTTGTTGTATTTAGTTTTTTGTAATCTTTAGATTCATGATAAGATACTTTGAAAGTATCCAACCATACTATCCCCAATCCATGAGGATTTTTCCTCGCTGAATTTTTCAGGACTTGTTGCGAAATCTTGTTTCGCTTTTGTTTTATTATTATTATACACATTTGTTTTAAGTATTTAAGTGGGGTGTCTTTGAAGACACTACCCTAAGGTTAAACATAATTTAAACAAAGGTACGACATTCTATCGACATATACAAATACCTCTGTTGCTTGATAATGAGGGCGGAAACTAATCCACCCTTTCGAGTACACAACTCTCATCAGATTATCTATTGCGAAATATTCTTTCGCATTAAAAGTTTCCTTCTGCAACTTGAAAACATTTTAATCCCCTGCTTCGCCACATCTTAACGACTTTATCCCTGTCATCAAAGACGCACACAATTCTGTGCATAGCAAAACTTGGGTCGTCCCATTCATCAGTAATTTCTTGCTCTTGCTCTATGAGTGCGTCCAACCATTCCTCTTTTAAAACATCATCGGGTTTCATCAACTGGCTTGTGGGTCTCATCTTTATGTCGTCATAATATATGTTGTACTTCTCCAACCACTGCTCAGTGGCTTCTTGCGTTCCCGCTGAACGACCGCTAAATATTATTATTCGGTAATCTTTCCACAAGTGCTTCGCAATTTCTACCACTGCATGATTTGGCCTGTCAAGTTTGATATTGTTCGGGTCATAGAATTTGTCCCAATCAATCTTGCCATCTGGCTTACTGGATACTTCCCTTCTTTTGCTTATATCGGCAAGTGTTCCATCTAAGTCAAATATTATTACTTTATTGTGTTTTCTATTTAAGTGTTTTAGATTCATAATTATTATTTTAATTGTTACTTACAAAGGGGGTTTTTAATCCCCTCTGTTTCGCCACCTTTCTGTGTTGCTCGTCAGAGTAACTAATTAAACTAAATATTCGGCGACTTTCTTTTCGGCCTGTTCTCTTGTTAGACCAAATTTATCCATGAGGTTTTTAACTCTGATTAACCTCCTGTTTTCTCTCCTCGCTTTTGCGTGGTGTAAAATGTTATTTTCTATTCTGTGTCTATTCATAATATTTATTTTATATTAATTCATTTATGTATTCAAAAGTTCTTTGTAAAGATTTTAGGTCTTTTTCTACCCAGTAATTTACATCTTTTAAATGGGTAAATTTTACCCAATCAAGAGCGTGGAGTAACTCAAGTTTCTTTTTTATCTTATTTCTTTCTATATCTATATAGGTTAGGTTTGCAAATAACTTAATTATCTCTTTATTCTTTTTTTGATAATTGGTTTTGGCTTCTTGTATATTAGTATTTTTCATGATATTTTTTTAAATTTTTGTAAAATATTTTATTAATTAATTCTTCTGTTATATTGGGGTAGTCTTTCAACTTCTCGATACAATCAATAGTGTCCCCAGTGTAGTAACATTCATGGTTTGAAAGTTCTCGTTTGATAATTGTTTCAATTCCATTCTCTGCGATATCTTGTTTTATCGCATTAGTATAAATCTTGTTAAGTTCTTTTAAAACTTTTTTCGCTTGATTTCTTGGGCAATACATACCCTGTCCAAGTCCAACGATTTGGTCTTGCTTTGTTAGAAAGTGTTTTCTCATGCCTTCAGCAAATTGTTCATTGTCGAATGCAAAGAAAACTTTTCTTTGTTTGAATAGGTTTGTTTGTGCTTGTTCTGTGTAATCGTTTAAGTATTTCATAATAATAATAGTTTAAAAATTAATTGTTACACCATTAAAAATGGTTTGATATAGTATAAAAAGAATGCCTGTAAAACTCATTAACATTAGCTTATAAATAAACAATGCTAAAACTGGATTTGTGTCATTCCAAATTGATTTGATTAAGTATTTCATATAATTGTTTTTAAAAGTTAGAGAGCGGGAGGGGACTCGAACCCCTCTAAATTTCCAAACCGCTCTGAGAGTGTCTTTAAAGACACTCCTTAGGGCATAAATACACTAACTTCAGACCCTCTTACCAAATCAACCCATTCATCAACTAATACATCGTAGTTCCTTTTCAGGTCTGTGTCAAACCATACCAAATGGGCTTGATGAAAAAGGTCTCTCGCTGGTCTAAAAGCCCCCCTATTGGTTACCTCGCTTTTAATCCATTTCCAACCCTCTACATAAGGAATTACATACCTGTTGAATTTACTGGTCAAAATCATCCTTCTAAAATGCCCCGCCAGTGTTCCCAACCAGTCCACCTTTTCAGCGTTCCCCTCGTACATGCTCATCAGTACAGGTCTAATAATCTTAAGGAATTTTTTATGCGTTCCATTCGGATTATTAATTGAAAAGTCTAAAAGATGATAACAAAGTTCATATCTCCTCATCATCTGCTTGACGCTCTGTACTCTGCTCGGGAGTCGCAACTCAATAGCGTGGTCCATGATTTTTACTGGGCAGTATTTATCATGCCTACCCCCTAAAAAATCATTTAAATTACTATTGTAGTCACTGGGTTTTATTGATAGGTTTCTATTGCAGTAGCTATTCGTTAACCTCTTTCTGAAAATTGCGTAAAAGATACCAAAGTTTTTTCTGATTTTCTCAGCAACTTCATAACCGCTTAACCCATGAACGCTCAAAGTAATATGCCCCCCGCAACTTCTATCGGATGGGCTAAACTCATCAGAGATAATTTTCTTTGCTTCAACAAACATATTGAAAACTTTCGTTCTCCAAAGTGATTTCGGCAACAGAGGAAGTACATGAGTAACCGCTTCAACTCCGCAAGAGGAATCAGTTTCAAACCCTTTAAAAAGCGGGTACTCTATAACTGCCCCCCTGTGAAATCTTATTTTTTCAATTTCGAAACCGATATTAAATTTGCTTTCGATTTCATTCGGGTCATCCGCATATCTTTCAACAACATTCGTTGTTCTTATCCCTCGTAAATCAACCTTTTTCGCTTTGTTGATAAACTCGGGGTCGGGGCTTCCATGATACCCCCTGACTCTACCTCTGTCAGCATCGCCAGTAATTTCAAATTTTACTCCTGTATCAATCATAGCTCTGAGATTTTTAAATTAATTAAATTCATTGCTTCGGTTAAGCACTCCACATCATTTAAGGTTTTAACCTCATCAGGAAAAATTTCAAATTTTATATGAGAAAATTGACCAGTTCCTTTCAGGGTTAAAATTGCCTTTGGTCTTTCGATTACTTGAGCATTCCCTTCTGTTAATTCCGCCTTTGCGAATTTGTGCAAACTTTCAAGACTTCTTGAGGTGCTTTCGCCGTTGTTCTCTGCCTGTGTGCATTCTCTTTTGAATTTCGTTACAACTTGCGGATTTTCCTCGAGTAATTTACCCGCTTTTACCATTTTGAAAAAATATGATTTTTTCCACCCAAAAACTCTTTCAGCAAATATTTCAACATTTACCCAGTCCACACCCTCAGTGTCCATCAGACTTTTTGCTTCATCTGATTTATACCAGTCATTGGCCTTGTTTACGATTTTAGCAAGTTTTAAAGATTTTTCAAACTTACTTTTTTTCGCATCTCCTATCTGTTGAGATAGGTTTTGAATTGTGTTAATCGGAACATGATTTCTTACCCCAGTATGAGATAAAAACTCTTGTTCAATTTGGTTTAGATTATTCATGATTTTTAATATTTAGTTTAATTATTTTTTAATTATTGTTTAAATATAGTTCATTTCAGATAAGTAGACAAGTGTTTTTTATATTTTTATTTAGATTTTAGTTAAATAGTTGATTCTCTACCTGTTAAATAGGGTCTAATTATTGTAAAATATTAGAGTAATTTTCCTGGAGCGGGTTATTACCTTTCTTTTCCTGTTGTGAGGGAAAGGTTAAAAGGTGTCTTTAAAGACACTTTAAAGGGGGAAAAATGGAATATAAAAGAGAATAGGGCCGACACAATAAGCAAAACAATTGTATTTGACAGAGGTAGGATAAAAAGCTAAAAAATTTGGCCAACCCGAGACAAAACAGACCCCCACCCCCAAAAAAAAAAGTCATTTTATTTTTTTTAGATTTGTGCGTGTGGCGATATATAACCTCCAGCCTCTATATATCTAAAATAAATTTGTATCTTTACATAAAAGAATCAGTTATGCATTACAAGGATATGAAACCTTCAGAGTTAGGATACAGAGTTCAAGATGGGAGATTAATTAATGATGCTCCAGAATTAGTTTCTGGAATTTCAAAAGCTGCAATCATGAGAAAAGAAATGAAGAGCAGAACATTAACTCAAGACATCGCACTAGGTATCGAGCTAGCTGAAGATAGAAAAAACATTAAAAATATCATCAAAGGTATTTAAAGATACTTCCCTTTATTGGTAGTGTTTGGTTTGAGAGGACTCTAGGGTCCTCTTTTTTTGTCTTGTTTCATGTAAGCTTTTATTATAATATGTAGAGTTTGTGTACAGTTTATGTAGAGTTTAAAAATATAACTTATTGTAAATCAGCTTATTGAATTAAAAATGTCAGAAATGTTAAGTTTGAAGCCTCGTATATGGAAACGATATACATGTGTTAATAATATATATATATAGAGTATGAGGGGTTGAACTGCTCATATTGTATTAATTGAATTATTTGTTTACCTTTGCATATCAATTAAATTAAATTCAAATGAATCCAGGTTACACTCCTAAAGAACTACATTTTTCACAACCAGCAAGAAATCAATTAACACAAGGCATAGCAAAAATTGCTAAGGCTGTAAAGAGTACATTAGGCCCTAGAGGTAATACTGTATTAATAGAATCTCAAGACCATACTCATGGTATAACTGTAACAAAAGATGGAGTTACTGTTGCGAAATCTATATCTCTCATGGACCCCGTTGAAAACCTTGCAGTTCGCATGATGAAAGAAGCGGCAGACAAGACTGCAACTTTAGCTGGTGATGGCACGACTACAGCTATTGTTTTAACTGAAGCTTTAGTAGAACATGGGACTTGCGCAATGGGTGAGGATATAAATAGAACCGAAGTTTTAAAATGTTTAGTTGACCAAACGAAATTAGTTGTAGAGGAGTTG
>Ga0209503_10000098_pt1 | contig 58997 bp, 48 predicted proteins | sample SouAtlMetagenome_2_FD_187448 | JGI IMG/M metagenome (GOLD analysis project Ga0209503, IMG submission 187448) | Marine eukaryotic phytoplankton communities from Atlantic Ocean - South Atlantic ANT15 Metagenome (SPAdes) (version 2) | ecosystem: Environmental > Aquatic > Marine > Oceanic | place...
TTTCATCAGATATTCACCATATTGTTTAAGGCCAAAATAGGCTGCAAAATTGCCATTACGATAAACAGCACTATGCCAGCCATCGACACGATAAGTAGAGGTTCAAATACTTTTAGTGAGACACCAACAAGGGCTTCAAATTCCCTATCTTGGTTATCGGCGGCGCGACCAAGCATTTGCTGTAATTCGCCAGACTTTTCACCCGATGCAATCATGTGCATCATCATTGGCGGGAAAATTTTTGTATTGTCGAGCGCAGCGCGCAAGCTGCTCCCTTCTTTTACATTAATGGCAGCATCGGCTACCTGATTCTTTATATGCTGGTTTTCAAGTACATCGCCAGAAATGCGCATAGATTCAAGTAAAGGCACGGCGCTGGCACTTAATATACTTAAGGTACGTGCAAAGCGAGCGGTATTAAGCCCGCGGGACACTTTGCCAATAAGCGGAAGTTTCAAAATAACTTTGTGAAACCTTAGCTTCATCTTTTTCTGCTGAAGCACACGCTGAATAATTACCGCCAGAATAGCCACTACTACCAGCAAGATAAGGCCGTAATTTTGTAGCCAAGTACTCACCGAAATAAGTACTTGGGTAATACCTGGAAGGTCTTGCCCCATATGGTCGAATTGACCCACTATTTTAGGCACAACCACCGTCAGCAATAACATCACAATGCCGAAAGCGAAAAACAGCATGAGCGATGGGTAAATAAGTGCTTGGGTAATTTGACTGCGAGTTTGCTGGCGTCGTTCGGTGTAGTCGGCAAGGCGATTAAGTACCGTATCTAAGTGACCGGATTTTTCACCTGCCGCCACCATGGCGCGGTATAAGTCGTCAAATACACTAGGAAATTCAGACAAGGCATCGGCTAAACCATGACCTTCAACCACTTTGCTTCGAACAGCCATCATCATGTTCTTTTGACGGGGCTTTTCACACTGCTCGGCAACCGCCAGTAAGGCTTCTTCTACCGGTAAGGCAGATTCTACCAAGGTGGCCATTTGACGGGTTAACAGGGCCAGATCTGAGGCTGAAATTCTCGGTTTAAAAAACGAGAAACCACCACTTTTACCGTCACTTTTTCCGCGCTCGGTAACTTGTTCTACTTCTAAAGGAATGAGCCCTTTTTCACGCAATTGCTGGCGCACTTGGCGAGCATTATCGCCTTCCAGTACACCATTTGCGTTACGGCCACGGTTATTTACCGCTTTATAAGCGAAGGCGGCCATACTAATCCTCCTTGGTTACACGCAGGACTTCTTCTAAAGAGGTAACACCTGCAAGTACCTTACGACACCCGTCATCCCGAATACTGGGGGTAGAGTGCCTGATATATTTTTCAATGGCCTGTTCACCCACGCCTTCATGCATCATTTCGCGCACTTTCTCATTCACCAGCAATAACTCGTGAATACCCGTACGACCTCGGTAACCGGTTTGGTTACAGGCAGCGCAGCCGTGAGGTTGGTAAATGGTAAAGTTGCTATCGGCATCAATATTAAGGGCTTCACACTCTTGCGGATCCGGTGTGTGAGGGGTTTTACACTCTTTACACAGTGTGCGCACTAAGCGCTGCGATAATACCGCCAGTAAACTTGAAGAAAGCAAAAAGGGTTCAATACCCATATCTTCTAAACGGGTGATAGCGCCAGCAGCGGTATTGGTGTGAAGGGTCGATAATACTAGGTGGCCGGTTAAACTGGCCTGTACCGCAATTTGTGCCGTTTCCACATCTCGAATCTCCCCGACCATCACTACGTCGGGATCTTGTCGTAATATGGCTCGAAGGCCGCGGGCGAAGGTCATATCTACACGGGGATTAACCTGTGTTTGACCAATGCCGGGTAAGTCGAATTCAATAGGATCTTCTACGGTTAAAATATTGCGGTCGCGAGAGTTAATTTCGCTAAGACCTGCATACAAGGTGGTACTTTTACCAGAACCTGTTGGGCCGGTAACCAAAATAATACCGTGAGGTTTTCTAATTAACGAAGAAAAATGGTCGCGGTTTTGCTGAGTCATACCTAAGTCTTTTAGGTTTAACCTTGCGTTGTTTTTATCTAATAAACGAAGTACTACACGTTCACCATGGCTTGAAGGCATAGTAGACACACGTACATCTACCGCACGACCCGCAATGCGAAGGGTAATACGTCCATCCTGCGGAACCCGTTTTTCAGCAATATCTAACTTCGCCATTACCTTAATACGAGAAACCAGCATTGAAGAAAGTTTACGATTTGGGCGTAAAATTTCTCGTAATACACCATCTACTCGAAATCGAACCACCAGTTGGCTTTCAAAGGTCTCGATGTGAATATCCGATGCACCTTCTTTAATTGCCTCACCTAGCATGGCATTAATCAGCTTGATGATAGGGGCATCGTCTTCGTTATCTAATAAATCTTCGGTATCAGGTAATTCTTCAGCAAGCGCAAACAAATCACTTTCGTTGCCTAAATCTTCCATTAACTGCTTTGCCGCAGAACTGTCTCGCTGGAATGCACTGGTTAAAAAGTTTTCAAACTCATCAGCGGCTATGGTTTTAGGTATAAAAGGTTCGCCATAAAAGCGGCGTACTTCTGCAAATACTTCAAAGGGCGTGTTTTCAGTAAAGTACAGCACAGCAGGAGTGACATTGGTTTCAAGCAATACCTGATTACGCTTAGCAAAGCTGAACGAAAGCTGGCGAGAACCCGCTACCGCTTCTGGTAGCCCTTCTTCGTCAACCAATGCTTCGAGCGCTTCTTCCTGTGCCTCTACCGCAAGGGTGAGTTGCTCGTCTTGACCGGCCATCTTAGTCGTTACCTTCTTCATTAAGGTGGTCTTTTTCCGTTAAGTACTCTTCAAACGATGGTGGTAAAGAAAGTTCATCATCCCAATTCGGCATGCTTGGCGTTTCAGCATTAGGCATTAAAGAAATACCTTCTTGCTGGCGCTTAAGTTGTAAGGCACGAATGTAGTTGTACTTACGATGACTAATAGAATTCATAGTAGCGCCGTCACGTACGATAGTCGGCTTCAAGAACACCATTAAATTGCGCTTGCGCTTACTGGTCGAGGTAGATTTAAACAAATTACCAAGAATAGGTATATCACCTAATAAAGGCACTTTAGACACGCTTTCTTGAACGTCTTCGTCTATCAAACCGCCTAAAACAATCGTGCCACCATCATCTACAATAACGGTAGTTTTAATTTCACGCTTATTGATAGAGATATCAACCGAGGTGGCACCACTCACGCTAGACACTTCTTGTTCAATTAGCAGCTGCACTGCATCACCTTCATTTATTTGAGGCGTGACTTTAAGCTTAATGCCTACTTCTTGGCGATCGACCGTTTGGAAAGGGTTCGAGTTATTCGAGCCTGTAGAAGTACCAGTAATAATCGGTACTTCTTGCCCTACAATGAAGTACGCTTCTTCGTTGTCCATGGTCGTAAGGTGCGGCGTGGCCAATACGTTAGAGTTAGTGTCTGTGCTAACCGCTTGCACAACTGCGCCCCAGCCATTATCAATAATACCGGCGATTAAGCCATTGGCACTGCCAAGTAAGCTGGCTAATGACGTATAGTCACCCTCATCTGTATTGGTTACCGTATAAGGAGAACCATCATCTGATACATAAGTTTCCGTTTCGGTAGTATCTTCCGCTTCTTTAAGCGCTACCGCCAACGATCCTACTGGGATGACACCATTGCTAAACTGAGTACCACCGCCATTTTCAGACACCCACTGTACACCTAAGGTAGTGCCGTCACCTTCGAATACTTCTACAATAATGGCTTCAACCTGTACCTGTGCGCGGCGAATATCAAGCTGACGGACCACTTCTTCTAGTGAGCGCATCATGTCAGGTTCCGCAGTGATTACTAACGCATTAGAATCTTCATGGGCATCAATGCTGACGTCACGGTTAGATGAACCACGGCTGTTGGTGCTGCCACTTTTCTCTTCTGCTTGAATACTGGCAGAAACCCCTTGTAGTACTTTTACTAGATCGTCGGCTTTGGCATAGTTAAGAAACATTACGCGAGTATTACCGCTGGTTTCTAACTCCTGATCCATACGCTCAATAAGATTAATTAAACGTTGGCGGGCTTTAATGTCGCCGCTTACAATCACAGAGTTAGTACGGTCGTCGGCTACCACTCGAGGGTCTGACTTAGCACCGGTATTAGCTTTACCTTGTGATTTGTTAATGCTGTCGATAATACGCACCATTTCAGAGGCTGAGGCGAAACGTAGCTTCACAATCTCAACTTCTTCATCACCTGCACGGTCAACACGCTCAATAATTTCAACTAAGCGGTTCACCACAGCCGCGCGGCCAGTAATCATCATTACGTTTGAAGGGTCGTGGCTTACTACATTACCACCGCCAGCTTGGTCGTTAAGTTGACGTAGAATAGGCGCTAATTCTCTTACCGGTACGTTATAAACAGGCACGACGCGGGTGATCATTTCATCACCGTCTTTCGCTGAACCTTCTACTACAGGAATGTTTGATGTTTTAGCATCTTTAGAGCGTACTACTTTTAAAATACCGCTCGGCATTTCAACCACAGCAAAGTCGTAAACCTGAAGCACGTTTAAAAAGAATTGATAATACTGATCTTCAGTCAGCATATCGTAGCTTCGAACACTGATTTTACCGCGAACATTGGGGTCGACAATAATGGTCCGCTCTAAGTTTTTGCCCACAATATTAATGAACTCACTAATATCAGTGTCTTTAAAATTAGGCATATATTCAGCGGCGGTTACCGAGAAACAAAGAAGGGCCGTGCACAGGGCTGTGCTCAGGCGAGATAACAATTTTTGGCTAGTGCGCCTTTTCATTCTGTCTTCCTTTAATTCTTATTCTGCTGATGGCTCAGGTAAATCGAGATAGAGCGTAGTAAAACTGCCATCACGAATGATTGTAAGTTCAATATTCTGAGCATTGCGAAGTTCAGATAGTGCTTCTTGGGATTGCTGCATGTCTGTCAGATCCAATCCGTTAATTTGTGCAATAACATCGCCGGCTTGAAGCCCTGCTGACTTAAATAATGCGGGTTCTTTACCTGGGCTAACTTGATAGCCGATTAGCTGTCCTTCTTCCGTTTTTGGCGAAATAGAAATGAAGTCGGTAAAGCTTGCTGGGCGCTCTCGCAATGAAGCAGTTGCTTCAATGGCTTCTTCACTTAACTGTCTTGCATCGGCTTCGTCTCGCTCATCCGGCACTGGCTGTGGACGACGTTTAGCTTGTTGTTGGCGACGTTTATTCGCTTCGTCGTAATCAATGCCATCTAACATCAAGGTTTCGTTTCTAACCCCATTTTTAATGATAACCCTGTCGCGAAATACTTGCTTCAGGGTGGCGTTAGTGCCTTCAATCTTTTCACCCAGACCATACACCGCTTGACTATTGCGATTTTCGATAACCGCAGTGCTAGAACCTTCATCCGAACTTGCCACCACACCGGTAAGGGTAAGGTTAAGACGCGTTTCAGGCGCATCAGTAACAGGGGCTTCTTCTACCTTTGCAGGCGCAGCTGCTGCATTACCAAATAAATTTAATTGTTGTATTTTGCGTATGTTGACCCCACTTTGCCCTGAAGCCGTAGAAGGTATAGGCGCAAAACTCACTGCGGGAGTCGCAGATAATTGAGGTTCAGGTATAATTCGCCATATTAGCTTGGCGGCAAAGGCTATTAAATATAGGCTCAGCAGCACCACAATTAACGTGTGAAGTTGTTTTTGGTTCTGGTTTACAAAAACAACCAGAGACTGTGGATTGAGTTTATCGAATGTCATGTCGCCACTTGATGGTACTGCTTATTATAAAAAGTGAAAATTTGGTTAACCGCGCTTTGTCCGACCCATCATAGCCTAGTCGAGGTGGGGCTCACAACACTAATGCCGCACCGTTACGAAATTATTACAAAGGTCTTATGGAAACGAACAATACATCACAAAATGTGAGGCTAGACAAGTGGCTATGGGCAGCAAGGTTTTTCAAAACCCGCGCCATTGCCAGAGACATGGTTCAGTCAGGAAAAGTTCACTACAACGGACAGCGCACCAAGCCCGGCAAGAATGTAGAGCTTGGCGCAGTGATAAAAGTTCCCTCAGGTTGGGATAATCGCGATGTTATTGTTCGAGGGCTCAGTGATAAACGACTTAGTGCAGCGCTTGCTCAAGACTTATATGAAGAAACTGAGACAAGTGTAACAAAACGTGAAGAAAACCAAGTTGCACGAAAATTGAACGCTTTTCATAGTCCTAAGCCGGAACATCGGCCAGATAAAAAACAGCGCAGACAAATTATTAAATTTAAGCAGCAGTAAAAAGTATGCTGCCTAACAGGACAAGTTTATGAGTGATTTTGACAAATTACATCGATTTTTATTTACCCAAGCAAACGTTCGCGGCGAATTAGTTCGTTTAGATGAAAGCCTAAAGCAGATAGTGCACAGCTACGAATACCCCGTGCAAATTCAGCGTTTGTTGGGGCAGTTGGCCGCGGCAACGTCTTTACTTACGGCTACGCTTAAATTTAAAGGCGAAATTGCCCTACAAATTCAAAGTAAAGGGCCAGTAAGTTACGCGGTTATTAATGCCACCCATGAACAAACGTTTCGTGGTGTTGCCCGCTGGGATGAAAGCCTAGAAACGCTGCCAGAAGCATTTGATGAGTTACTTACCGAAGCGGTATTGGTGATGACAATTACTCCTGATGAAGGCGAGCGTTATCAAGGAATTGTGGCATTAGATAAGCCAACGTTAGCTGAGTGTTTAGAAGAGTACTTCGCCCAGTCTGAACAGTTAGCCACTCGCGTGCACTTAATGACCGACTTACAAGATGAAAACAATGCCAGAGCGGCGGGTATGCTGCTTCAAGTATTACCAACAGATGCTAGCGCCACTGACATCACCCAAGCAACAGGGTTTGATCATATTGCTACATTAACCGAAACGTTAACGGAAAAAGAAATGTTCTCGTTGTCGGTGGAAGACATTCTTTATCGTTTGTATCACCAAGAAGAAGTGGAAGTATACCCTGCGAAAGCGGTTAGTTTTGCGTGTACGTGTTCTAAAGAACGTAGCGCAGAAGCACTGCGTAATATCGATAAAGCTGAGCTTTTATCGATAGTGAAAGAAGATGGCGACATTAAAATGAATTGTCAGTACTGCCATGCAGAATATCGTTTCGATAGTATTGATATTGAGGCGATTCACAGTGGTAATGCACCCTCACCTGATACTAATCAATAAGGGGGGCACTCCTTACCCTTAAGTCGCCCCTAAAATAAGAAAACCTCTTAATTCACTTCCCTTTACAGCACTTGTTGTAAGGGGAAGTTGATAAAAAACCACGTATCCCGTTTTGTATCCCTCCTCAAAATAAAAATGTAATTTTATTACGTTTTTTTCGAAAGTTGATCCAGATTAATAATCAGTATTCTTTATAGAAATAACGCTATACCTTTATTTACTTTAGACTCAGTTAAATGATACTTTTTGAAAGTGCTATTGAAAGATTACATTAAGGGTTTCGGTTATGAGTGTAGCAGCGTCTTTAAAAACGGATTTAAAAATCTCTCCATTGGTTGATTTGCCTAGCGCCGAATTAATCGAACGCGCAATTAAGCGGGGCGAGGGTGTGTTAGACACTAACGGGGCTTTGGTCGTTGAAACCGGTGAAAGAACGGGTCGCTCACCAAATGATAGGTTTATCGTCAAAGAGCCTTCCACTGAGAATGAAATCGATTGGGGCAAGGTTAATAAGCCATTTGATGCTACTAAATTCGATGCCTTATGGAACAAAGTAGAGGCCTACCTAACTACTCAAGAGCATTTTCTATCTCACCTTCAAGTGGGCTCAGATCCTGCGCATGCACTTCCTTTAGAAGTAAGAACGCAAACTGCGTGGCAGCACGTTTTTGCGCGTAATCTTTTTATCGTGCCAGACAAATGGAACGTCAATAACGAAAGCCCGTGGCAAGTATTAAATGTTCCTGGGTTTGTGTGTGACCCAGAGCGTGACGGCACCAACAGTGATGGCGTGGTAGTCATTAATTTTGCTAAAAAACGTGTGCTTATTGCCGGCATGAGATACGCCGGTGAAATGAAAAAAGCCATGTTCTCGGTTCAGAATTTCTTACTTCCTGCGAAAGACATATTACCCATGCATTGCTCCGCCAACGTAGGCGAGCAAGGCGATGTAACTTTGTTCTTTGGTTTATCGGGTACAGGTAAAACCACGTTATCTGCCGATCCTAAACGCTTTTTAATTGGCGATGATGAACACGGTTGGGGCGAAGGCAGCGTGTTTAATATTGAGGGCGGCTGCTATGCAAAATGTATCGACCTTTCGCAAAAGAACGAACCGGTTATTTGGGACGCCATCAAGTTTGGCACTATTTTAGAAAACGTTGTGTTAGACGATACTCGCACCCCAGATTACAAAGATACGTCGCTAACCCAAAATTCACGGGCGGCTTATCCGTTAAGCCACATTGAAAAGCGGGTTGAAGCAAACCGTGGCGGCGAGCCTCGCTCTGTCGTATTTTTAACCTGTGATGTAAGTGGTGTGTTACCGCCTGTATCAGTACTAAGTGAAGAAGCGGCAGCCTATCATTTCTTAAGTGGCTACACCGCGAAAGTGGGCTCGACAGAAATTGGTTCAACCTCAGATATTGAATCAACATTTTCTACCTGTTTTGGCGCACCCTTCTTCCCACGCCCAGCAGGCGTGTATGCCGAATTACTGATTAAGCGTGTAAAAGCGTTTAATGCCAAAGTGTACTTGGTGAATACCGGTTGGACTGGCGGGCCTTATGGTACAGGTCAGCGTTTCGACATTCCTACTACTCGCGCTATTATCGATGCCATTGTATCGGGTGATTTAGCCGATGTTGAAACCCAACATATTGAAGGCTTAAACCTTGATGTGCCTGTTGCAGTATCAGGCGTTAACGATAATTTATTAGTGCCTAAGCAAACCTGGAATGATGCAGAAAAATACGAAGAATATGCGCAGAATCTAGTCAATAGCTTTAAGCAAAATTTTGAGAAATACGATGTTAGCGACGCCATTGTAAAGGCAGGTCCTGGCAACTAATTCTTGCTGCGTTTTTTTAGGGCGCAGTTAGATGTTAGGGGAGGCAACCCTTCCCTTCCCAACCTTCATCACACTCAACGTGATTGATGTTTTGCCCGCGCTTAGCCGCGGGCTTTTTTCGTTTCCTATCTTGCGCGAGTTATACTAAAGGCGTACTGTAGCGTCCTTGGTAGTCGATAACGGTCTCACGTTAAAATACGCTCCAAACAAAAAATCAAAAAACGTTGTAGTAAGTCTCTTAGCTACAAATCATGCCCTGCTACACCAAAATATTGCACTATTTCGTTTAGAACCCTGTTTGTAAAGGAGCATGGATGAGTCGTCGTCCTATTACTGTTGTTATATTTTCCGGTTTTTTCTTACTGGGTATGTTGTTTATATTATGGGGTATTTTACTGCCAGATATTGCTGCCGACCTGCGTATGTCAGAGCTGGTAAGTGGTTTGTTCTTCTCGCTTTTCTCTTTGGGTATGATGGTGGGAGCCGTAGTTGGCGGTAAGTACGTTAGTCGCTTTGATTACATGCCATTGTTAGCATCGCTGTTGGGTATAAACGCTGTTTTATTATTGCTTATATCGTCATTACACGGGTGGCAATGGGTATTGGTGGTAGCCGTCGTTATAGGCATAGTCAGTTCCTCAATTTTTACTATTGGGCACACCTTAATTGCCCGCTTGTACGAAGAAAAGCGCTTTACCATGATGGGGCTGATGGACTTTATGTTCAGCCTAGGCACATTTGCTGCTTCATTTTTTGTTACCTTGCTTTATCTTCAAGAAGAAAACTGGCGTAGACCAATTCAAGTGCTTGCACTATTTATGCTAGCCCTGTCGGCGTATACCTTTATGGCAGCGCACTCTCAAGCCAAATTGCTCCGAGGCCAACCAAAAGCGCAGCGTAAAACACTCAATTTTGGTGCGGTAATTAAACAACCTATCTTTATATTTATGGCGTTGCTTAGTTTTGGCTATGGGGCTGTAGAGTTTGGCAATGCAAATTGGTTTGTAAGCTATGCGCAAAACGGCATTGGGTTTACCGGTGAACAATCTCGAAACCTGCTCGCATGTTTTACTGCGGGTATGGTAATAAGCCGGTTGGTTTTTCCTTTTTTATTGCGATTTATGTCGGTGCATCGGCTCATTGTCATATTGGCTACAGCGTCGTTGTGCGGCGTATTTGCCATTAAACTTACCACTGACCTGTACAGTATGGGCGCAGGTAACTTACTGTTAGGGCTTGGCTTAGGTGGGTTATTTCCACTTATGTTGTCGGCAGCCATGAATATTGATAGTGATAATGGCCCCGTATTATCTGGCATTTGTATTATTGGCAACTCTACCGGCGTGCAAGTGGCCTCTTTTTCAACGGGGTTATGGGCAAACTATGTCCCCCTTACCACTGCGTTTTGGGTAATACCTATGGGGGGATGTATGTTGTGGGTTGCTGCGTGGGCGTATAGCCGAATGGTGAAACAGCACGGTTACTCATGAAGGGGTAAATAGAACTCTGCGATTAAACCTTGCTGTGGGTGATTGCGTAGCTCCACACCACCATCATGAGCTTCCACAATACGTCTTATAATTGATAAACCTAAGCCAGAGCCCGATGTACTTCGGGCTTTGTCACCTTGCGCGAAGGGCATAAATACATGCTCTAATTCTGCTGCGGGAATACCAGGGCCAAAGTCGCGTATTTTACAGTAAACCCGTTTTTCATTACGGTTATAAAACGTGGAGATAACAATATTATCTGAGCCGTAGCGAAAGGCGTTCTCGATAATATTATCGATAACCCGCTTCATGGCTACGCGGCGTAAATCAAGCAAGGGAATATCGTTAAGCTTCAACGCGATATGATGCTTCTCTTCAATATGCCGCGCTTGCGCTAATTCGATAATAAGACTGTTTAGGTCAGTATTTTCTTTTATCTCTTCTGTGTCGTAGCGGGCGTAGTCGATGAATTGATCGATAATCGCATTCATATCTTCAATATCGTTAACAATGCCATCTTTTATCCAGTTTTGAGATTCAGGCAGCATTTCAGACGCAAGACGAATGCGTGTCAGCGGAGTACGTAAATCGTGAGATATACCTGCCGTCATCAAAGTCCGGTCATGTTCTAGCTGCTTGATGCCTTGATTCATACGGTTGAAGGCGCGGGTAACTTGAATCATTTCCGTGCTGCCTTGCTCTTTAAGTGGCGCGGGGTGCTCACCTTTACCTACCGCTAATGCGGCTTTTTGCAAAGAAGACAGTGGCATGGTCATACGCCGAACAAATAGCCAACCACCCGCCACACTTAATATACCTATCACCATCAAATACATGGTTAACGGTGAAATATTGGCTTCGTTTAAGCCGGTTATGGGAATAGCAATCCAGGTGTCGGGGTAGCGAGACAACGAGATCCAGACCGTATAAGGTGCGCTGGCGTCGGTTTTTTGCGAAACCGTACTAATTCGAACATCGGCAAGTTGCTCAATTTGTTTGCTTACTTGCGATGACATAAACCCATAATAAACCGCGCTTTCTAAACCTTTGGTTCTCGCTTTGCTGGCATCGAGTATTTGAATGTCGGTTTTGTCGTAATAGCGGGCTCTGCTGTCGTTATTGCTGACTAGCAAGTCTTCTGCTAATACTGATTTCACTTGCGTGGCAAGTAGGCTGTTGATTTGCTGATAACTAGGCTGAATAAAATAATAGGTTACAGACAGGTATGAAACGACTTGGTTAATAAGCAAAAGTACGCCAATCAGCATGACTGTTTGGCCAAATGCACTTTGAGGAACCAGACGCACTACTTCACCAACCTATATAAACAACCCATTTGTCCCATGGTTATTTATGCCTGCTCACCATCGGGTACGAATACATAGCCTAAACCCCAAACGGTCTGAATATACCTCGGGTTGGCGGGGTCTTTCTCTAGCATTCTTCGTAATCGCGATACCTGAACATCTATACTGCGTTCTAGCGCGCTGTAGTCTCGCCCGCGAGCAAGATTCATAAGCTTATCTCGTGACAATGGCTCTCTAGGGTGGGTAACTAAAGACTTCAATACCGCAAACTCGCCGCTTGTGAGGGTAAGAGGAGTAGTACCCGCAGTCATTTCGCGGGTCGCCAAATTTAACTTATATTCACCAAATTCGATAACTTGAACGTCTTTAGAAGGCGCGCCTGGGGCTTCACTATTGCGACGACGTAATACCGCCTTCGCACGTGCAAGTAACTCTCGGGGGTTGAATGGCTTAGGTAAGTAGTCATCGGCACCCATTTCAAGGCCAATAATTCTGTCTACTTCATCGCCTTTTGCGGTAAGCATGATGATAGGAAGTTCGTTGCCCATCTGTCGTAATCGACGACAAATAGACAAGCCGTCTTCGCCAGGAAGCATTAGGTCTAATACCATAAGGTGAAAGTTCTCGCGTTCAAGCAACCGGTCCATTTGCTCTGCATTTCCAGCGCTTCGCACCTGGTAGCCTTGCTCCACTAAATAGCGTTCAAGTAAGCTACGAAGGCGCATATCGTCATCGACAACGAGAATTTTAGACGTTTCCTGACCCATGACATGCCTTTAATAATAGTTTTCCTCACTATAACTATTCGCAGGCGAATACAAAAGAGAGGAATGCATGAAAGCCTTCCCCTCTTTGTTACAAATAGTGTCTGTTAGCAGCTACTCAAAGCGAACGACATTAAGTGCTTTGGTGTCGGCGGTGCCGTTTAAGGTGTCGGAATATAAGGCAATAATTTGGTGAGAGCCTGTGTGTTCTTGCTCAAAAAAGGTATCTTGAACTTTTCCTGCAAATCCCTTCCAGGCCTTTGCATATTTTGCTAAAAATGCCTCGTGCCCCCATTCCTGCTGACGTTGCTTAACTCGTGCAGGCGCAAAAAATATTTCAGCATCTAAGGCTTTCTTATTTGGTTTTTGCTCGGCTTTCCAATCGGTGGCACCAATAAGGGTTACTTTTGAAAGCTTATCACCAAGGGCGTCGCCAAGTGATGTGATCAAAGCACCGTTAGCAGCAAAATCGAGCAACCAGTATTGTTGATCTTTAGACAGTGTTTCTACATCGTCGTAGCTAAATACGTGGTCGTAGCAACCTGACGCTTTTACCATGTCTACATTTGACGCAGAGGTTAACCCAATGACTTGATAATTAGCATGTCTGTGAACTTTTTGATCTTTAAGCCGTTGAGCGGTGCCCAATGCAGTTTTGCTAGATGCACTAGAGAGCAATAATGACTCACCTTTGCTAAATTCATCAACAAAATCATCCAGCACAAACGAGGTCATATATAACGGACGGAAATTTAGCTGCCAAGCTTCACGGCTTTCATCATATCCAGGGTCAACGGCGCAGCGCAGATATTGGTCGTACACCGGGCTAATACTTTTACGATTTTCGTGAATATCAGAAAAACCATGGGGGGCGACCTTTCCGGCTTTTATTACCCAGTGGCTTGCCATAGGCAGGTAACCAAACACTTTTTCACCTGCTTTTATGTCAGCGTGGTTTGATGCCACCACAGTGGCAAATCCCCATACAGGTACAATGCCGTAACCTTCATCAGCGGGGAAAAACCCCCAGTACCCCATGGTAAAGCCCAGCGCGGCATAAGTAATATTATTGGCTGAAAAACCAAAGCTGTCAGTTTTAAGCAAAACCTCATCTTCGGCTAAGTCATTGGTAGACAGGGTTTTGTCTACTACTTGGGTGGATTCTATTTTGTCTTGTTTCACCCATATCTGCGTACTGGTTACGGTTGTCATGGCGTCACCTTTCATCTCGTTTTAATAGACTACGATGCCGTACTTTGTATGGGTTTTCGACTTTAGGTTGTAAATAGATTGTTATAGGGGCGGCGAATACACTAAGTCGCAGGCATGCTTTCTCGATAAAGCTGCGGCAGTATTGCTAATTTTCCGCTTTCGGTTAGGGTTCACCGCGAACGCAAGAAAGTAAAAACGACCACCACTGAAAATCGAAAGCGGTGGTCGATGTTTTCGCTAGAAAGAATAGCTAAACATGACTGAGCCCGTTCGGCCCTCAGAAGGCTTAACCACTACAGAGTCGAACAAGTCGGCAGACGTGTAATACTCCTCTTCAAATAAGTTATTTACGCTGAGTAGTATGCGGTAGTTTTCAGCTACATAACCCACCGAGCCAGTCCATACCATGTAACTAGGCAGCAATATGGTTTCCAATACATCGGTGTAGGTTTCATCCGCCCACCCAAAACCAAGGCTAGCTGTTACTCTGCCTCTTTCTAAAGGCTTGTTATAGTTCAGGAACAAGCTCACAGTGTTGTCAGGTAGGCCGCCACGGTCAAGTTCTACACCTTCGCCTACAAAGGTAGACCGGTTACCCGCAATTCGGCCTCCGTATACTTGATACGCTTCAAGACCATTTTGGGCAGCAAAGTCAGCGCCGTTGATCACCGCTAATGCACCATCACTCACCTCGGTGGTTTCAATATGGGTAGCGGTAGCAGTAAGCGAGAAACTTTCATTTAAAATAGCGCGAGCTTCAAATTCAACCCCTTCACTGTAAACCGCTACTAGCGCTGAGGTTTGCCCAATTCTGTCGGTTTTTTCCTGATCAAATATGGCGAGGGCAGCATAGAGTGATTCATCGTCGCTGCTGTATTTAATTCCTAACTCGGCTAGGGTTGATTCGGCTAAATACTCGCCGTTATCCACACTGCTTGGAATAATCCCCCCAAGTTGATTGGTGCTTAGCGAACTCGACTCAGCGTAAGTGGCGTAAGGTACAAATCCCGACTCCATCTTGTACGACACGCTCACATTGTAACTAAACGCTGACTCGGTATCGGTATGCACTTCACCATCGCCAAACGGAATACCCAACAAGGAAATGGCTTGGTCTTCTGATTCAACATCGAAATAGTCGTACCGAGCACCAAGTAAGATGCTCCAAGACTCAAGGGAGATATCGACAATATAAAACAAGCCCGCGTTGAGCATGGTGGAAACCTGCTCTTCGTTATAGTTTCTTCTTACCGTGCCATCAATGCCGGTAGGGTTGCCGTCTTCATCGTAAATAATGGTGGCATCTTCATAGGGGTCATCGACTGCCCAATCAATTCTATCGTCAGGGGTTGGCCCTACGGTAATGTCTCGAAAGTCGAAGGTTTCGTCGTAGTAAGCATGGTTGTAGTCGAGATCTTCGTTACGAATACTAATGCCGGTAATATGTTGAATGGTGGCACTATCATGAAAAGTTTCAAAATTGAGGCTAGACCTAAATTCCATAGCTTCGGCCCCAGGGTAATCTGCGGTAAAGCCCCAGCTTTGGAACTTGGTATGATCCATATAGTCATAATAAAACTGGTTCTTCCACGTCATATCATCCGACAAATAGGTCGTAAAATCTAAGTACGCAGTGAATGCCGTCGAGTCGGCAAAATCGATATCATCAATAAAGGTCGTTTTATGATCTATTTGCGTAGTGCCGGGGTTACTGAGTGCATAGGCATTTTCGATGCCGTTGTCGACGCCGGGGCAAGAAAGCAACATACCGTTGTAAGTATAGTTGCTGTTATCGGTAGTACCCGGGCTACAAAAAGTACCTACGCCTGAAAACGACGAGTTAATGAAGTAAGGTGCAAACGGCGAGATAAATCCCGACTCTTGAGGCAGTAGTCTATCTGCCCCAATAGGGTTATCTGAATTCTTCGCCACTGGTGCGCCGGTAATGTAGGTACCATTATCAATTAAATCTTGGGTTACCCGGTTCCATCCTGGTACTTGAATGGCATCAGAGGTTTGGTACTGAAACCCAAATTCCATTAATGTGTCTTCGGTTAAATCGATATCAAATGCAACTTGCACAATCTCATTCGTTGGCTCGTAATTATCGTAATAGGAACCTGAATCTTCTGCTTCAGCGAATATGTAAACGCCGGCTTGTTTATCACCAAGCATAAAGGGCGTACCGCCTTCCACCGCAAGAATCTTTTGATCGTACGTACCCAATGTTAAGTGAATTTCACCGGTAGCTTCATCAAAGTATTTTGTGGCATCTGATTTAGCCGATTTGGGTGAATAATTTAACTGCCCCCCTACGCTACCATTTCCATATAAAGGGCTAACAGGGCCTCGCATGACCTCTAACCCTTTGGCACCACGGATATTAGTTTTAAATGCACCTGGGTTGGCAATTCGTCTAAATCCACGAAAGTAGTTATCTGCCGATTCACCGCGGATATCCATGGCGCCTTGAATACCAAAAAACGAACTGGTAAAGGCTCCAGGGGTTATTCGTACAAGATCATCTACAGAGCGTAACCCGTAAGCTTCTATTAGGTCAGAGCTAATATCAGTTACCGAGCGAGGTGTTTCCACCAAAGACTTATCTAAGCCAAATGCACTTTTCGATTCTATTGGAATCAGTGAGTTGAGGTCTTTTACACCGGTGATTGAAATGGTTTCCATGTCTTCATCACTCGGTGTTTCTTGCGCCAAAGTAGCACCCGAGTATGAAGCAAAGAGCGAAAGCATCGTTAAATAGAGGGTTTTATGCGTAAATTTTTTCATTGAGCAGCCTGCTGTGTTTTGGCGCAACGCGCTTTTTTAGTTATGTATTAAATTGCTCACGCCTTTTTTGCTTTAAGTAGTAGGCGTAAACAGTTTGGTTGTTGTAATACACGGCTCAACAAGGCAATTTTTTGATATAAAGAATTAAATTTTAATTTTGATTACTATTTAATTTTCTCAACTGATGGTGATAGTGAGGCATCAGTATTTTCTTGTTTAGTAACCTTATTTTCTGGAATTAAAATACTCATAACTATGGCAGTAAAGCCTGCAGACGTAACCGAGGAGGAAAGCACGTTCTTAAAGGCTATTGGTAAGCCTTGAATGGCATCGGGTACCATCAACACACCTAACCCCGTACCTAACGAGGTCGCGATAATAAGTGACTTACGACGGTCTATAGGTTCGCTAGCCAATATCTTAATACCCCCTACGGCAATGGTAGCGAACATGACTAGTGTTGCACCGCCAAGTACGGGTTTAGGCATTAATTGAAGTGCGCCGCCGATAATGGGAAACAACCCTAAAATCACTAACATGGCCGCCACGTAAAAGCCCACATGCCTGCTTGCTACGCCCGTTAATTGAATAACGGCATTGTTCTGCCCAAATGTGGTATTCGGGAAGGTATTGAATATGGCGGCGATGGCCGAATTTACGCCGTCGGCTAAAATGCCACCTTTAATTCTTTTTATATATTTAGGGCCTTTTATCGGCAAGCCACAAAATAAGCTATTGGCAGTAAGATCGCCGGAGGTTTCCAGTGCAGTAAGAAAATAAATAAGCGCAATGGGAATGAATATATCGAGGTTAAAATTAATTCCATACTTAAAAGGCACTGGAATACTGACAATAGGTTGTTCAGCTAAACTAGCAAATGAAACCCAGCCTAAGATAGAGGCCACGACCGTGCCCAAAATCATGCCTATCATGATGCCGGAAAGTCTTACCCAAGGATTACTAGAAACGTTAAGCGCAATAATAGTAACGAGTACAAATAGGCCAAGAGCAAGGTTCTCAATGCTGCCAAAATTAGGGCTGCCAAACCCGCCAGCCAAGTCTGTGATACCTACTTTTATAAGGCTTATACCAATAGTAGTAATAACGATACCTGTGGTTAATGGCGTTATTACCCTTTTAATTTTATTGATAAACAAACTGACGATAATTTCGATGAAAGCGCCGATAAAGCAAACGCCCAGCAGGGTAGAGAGTATTTCTTCTTTGCTACCCCCGTTAGCTTTAATAGACAGCCCTGCTATTAATAACGCGCTAATAAACGCAAAGCTGGTGCCTTGTACCGCAATTAAACCGCAACCTACTGGCCCGAAGGTTTTTGCTTGAATGAAGGTCGCAACGCCTGAAACAAACAGCGACATACTAATAAGGTAGGGTATTTCAGATTCAAGTCCTAAAGCAGTGCCAATAATCAGAGAAGGGGTAATAATACCTACGAAGCACGCAAGAATATGTTGCAACGCAGCAGTAATAGATTGGTTTACTGTTGGAATATCATTTAATGCAAGCAAGACATCGGTATTTGGTTTCATTAAGTCCCTTTATAAACCAAGTATTGTCAGAAATTAATGCATATCTTCTTTATGCACTAATTGCTATGCAAGAAGTTATCCTTTTTTAATATTGTTATTTTTGAGCAGCAACAGAAATAAGTGAAGTTATGAATAACGCTTTGAATTTAATTGTTTTAATAGCATTTATATCTTTAATTTAAAATTAAAGCAGGCAGAGGATGGCGATTGAGGAATAAATATTAAAATGAATTTGGGGCGTTCAAAGTAACCATTTTAGTGCAATGTTGATAAGAAAAAATAGTATTTAAAATTCAAGCGTTAATACTTCAGTCTAGTTTCTTGTGTTATCTAAAATAATAAAAAAGGCTTCCTAGAAAGCCTTTTTTGAAATTTTTAAATGTTATTTAAAAACTGCTAGAACTAATTATTCTTGAGAATTTAGCCAATCCATTTGGTGGCCAGCACGACGCTTTCTATTTAAAATATCTTCCAATAGTGGAGTAAGAATAAGCTCCATGGCCAACCCCATTTTACCACCAGGTACTACGAGCGTATTAATACGCGACATAAACGCTCCATCAATCATTTGTAGTAAATAAGGGTAGTCAACGTGCTTCATTTCACGCCTGAACCGGACCACAACAAAACTTTCATCCTGCGTAGGTATTTCACGGGCACTAAATGGGTTTGAAGTATCTACCGTAGGTACACGTTGAAAGTTAACATGGGTTTGAGAGAACTGAGGCGTGATGTATTGGAAATAATCATCTAGCCCACGCACGATGCTACTCATTACCGCTTCACGAGAATGGCCTCGGTCGGTGGTATCACGCACAATTTTTTGAATCCACTCAAGGTTTACAATAGGCACCATGCCTACCAATAAATCCACATGCTTGGCTACATCATTTTCTTCGGTTTTTACGCCGCCATGTAAGCCTTCATAAAACAGTAAGTCGGTATTTTGTGGTAAATCTTGCCATGGGGTAAAGGTGCCAGGCATTTGATTAAAAGGCACGGCTTCATCAAAGGTGTGCAGGTACTGGCGGAACTGGCCTGAACCTGAGCTTCCGTATTCTCTAAAGAGGGTTTCGAGTAATTCGAAATCGTTGGCCTTTGGGCCAAAGTAACTAATATGTCGGCCCTGTTCTTGGGCTTTGCGAATTTCCACTTCCATTTCCGGGCGAGTAAATCGGTGGAAACTGTCGCCGCCAACCACTGCTGCGTTCACATTTAAGTTTCTGAAAATGTGGCGTATAGCATTGGTTGTCGTGGTTGTTCCTGCCCCTGACGAACCGGTAATGGCAATAATTGGATGTTTTACAGACATAGAAATTCGTTTGAGAAATGACGGGTACTAGTTATAAGCCCACTGACACCATTAATCAAGAGTTAGACTTAAGTAAGGGGGCGAGTGAGCAATTACCCAGCATATTTTAGCTATCTTTTTTACGGCTGTCGTTTTTATGGTGATGTTGCAGTAAACGAATGATTAATCGAGCTTCTTCTTCATCTAAATCAAGTAGTGCTCGCATTCGCTCCAAGTGATTAGCATCGTGGTCGCTGAATTTCCCATCTTCCAATGCCGTACGAACGGTTTCTTTAAAGCGGTCTCGTTTTAACTGCATTTGGGCAGTAAAACTGGACGACAATATACCTGCTGGAAGGGCATAAAAGCAGATGCCTAAAAGGGTGATTAAACCGCCAAAAAGTTTGCCCCCAGGCGTGATGGGAACAATATCACCATAGCCAACAGTGGTCAGTGTTACCACTGCCCACCATAGTGAAGCGGGTATGCTGCTAAAAGCCTCAGGCTGCGCAGTGTGTTCAATGTAGTAAATGCAGGTGGCAGCAATAACGGTGAACAACATCAACACGCTGAGTGCGGCAATTAATGCATGAGACTCGTTTCGTATGACAGTAATTAGCGTTTGCATCGAGCGCGAGTAGCGGCCAAGTTTTAATATTCGCAGCACCCTGAATACCCGTAATATCCGTAAATCTAGGGTAATAAACATGCTTAGGTAGAAAGGTAATATGGCAAGCAAATCAATCAGCGCCATAGGGCTTTTAAGATAGTACCAGCGCTTTTGCCAAGGCGTATGCAATTGAACGTCTTTTGACGATGTTAGTGCCGAGGGCGGTGCTGCGCCACTACTCCAAATGCGAAGTAAGTACTCAAGGGTAAAAAGGCAGACAGAAATCACTTCAATAATGTATAACTCTGTACCCCATTGTGAAGAAGTTCCTGGCACGGTAGATAACATCATGGTAGCGATATTAATCACAATGACAGCCACGAGTATCACATCAAAGTACTTACTTGCCTTGTGATGTGATTGAGCATCTTTATAGGAGGCTAAAATATTGTAGCAAGTGGTCTGAATTGACATAAATGCCTTTGCGTTACAGGTGCAGTTTAATACTCTACCAAGAATCGGCAGGTAAGCAAAAATACACCGTTAATAAAATAAGGATTAACTATGAAAGCATGTCATTGGCTGGCAGTGGTAATGTGTACAGCTACATTAAGTGTAAATGCAGATGAAGCACTGCATACCGAAGCTGCACCCACTATTGATGGGGTAGCGAACGAGGCACTTTGGCAAGGGGATGATTGGTATCCTATGAATGAAGTGATTATTGGTGATACACCTGCTGCCAGCGATTTTACAGGAAAGTATAAACTTCGCTGGAACGAAGATGCCCTGTATTTGTTGGCGGAAATTCGAGATGACCATTTATCTGACACTTATGCTTCGCCTATAGAGCGTTATTGGGATGACGATTGTTTAGAGATATTCATTGATGCAGACGGCTCAGGTGGCGACCACTTCAATAACTACAATGCTTTTGCCTATCACTTAGCATTAGACAACCAAGTGGCGGATATCGGCCCAAGTATGGCAACTGAAAATAAAGGTGAAGCTGTGCCTCAGCTTTATAACGACCATGTTGATAGTGCGTGGAAACGCCAATCAGACGCCCCTTTTGTGGTGCATTGGGAAACCGCAATAAAAGTGTTTGCTGATGATTATGTTCACGGTGAATCCAACACGCCTGTAACGCTTAAAAAGGGTATGAAGCTAGGCTTTATGCTGGCTTACTGTGATGCGGACGGAGGCGATAGAGAACATTTTATGGGGTCACACCCTATTACCCCAATCAACGGGGATAAAAACCAAGGATACAAAGATGCGTCTGTATTTGATGTGCTTGAGTTGAAGTAAGCACGGGGTAATACAAACAAAAACGCCGCCTAAGTCTTGTTAGCTTAGGCGGCGTTTACATGTGCTTTTATTCAGTGCTTCTCTTAAAAAGAGATTAAATAAGAGGCTATATAAGACATCTACATAGCATCTACAAGCGCCTAGTCGGCACTAGATTCACGGGCAATGGCACGGTAGCCAATGTCAGTTCTAAAGTACGCGTCTTTGAACTGAATTGCATTTACCAGCTCATACGCTTTTTGCTGAGCTTCAGTCACGTTATTACCCATGGCAGTGGCGCACAATACGCGGCCACCGTTAGTCACCACTTTGCCGTCTTCTAGTGACGTACCAGCGTGAAACACTTTGCCATCTAAATCGGCAGCTTGTTCAAAGCCAGTAATTTCATCGCCCTTGTCATAGCTTCCCGGATAACCACCTGCCGCAAGAACAACACCGATGGCGGCACGTTCATCAAACTCAATAGTTTGATTGCCAAGTTCACCCTTACAGGCTGCTTGGCACAAATCGACAATATCAGATTGTAAACGCAGCATAATAGGCTGGGTTTCTGGGTCGCCAAAGCGGCAATTGTATTCAATTACTTTTGGCGTGCCATCGGCCATGATCATAAGCCCAGCGTACAAGAAACCCATGTAAGGGTTACCTTCTGCTGCCATACCTTCAACGGTAGGCATGATTACTTCTTTCATCACGCGGTCGTGAATTTCTTGTGTAACCACTGGCGCAGGAGAGTATGCACCCATGCCACCTGTATTAGGGCCTTTGTCGCCATTTGCGGCGCGCTTATGGTCTTGGCTTGTGGCAAAAGGAAGCACGCTTTTACCGTCTACCATAACGATAAACGAGGCTTCTTCACCATCTAAGAATTCTTCTACTACAACGCGGCTACCAGCTTCACCAAAGGCATTACCTGCTAGCATGTCGCGAATGGCATCTTCTGCTTCTTGTAGCGTCATCGCTACAATTACGCCTTTACCTGCTGCTAGGCCGTCTGCCTTAATTACAATAGGCGCGCCTTTTTCACGCACGTAAGCGATGGCTGGGTCAATTTCAGTAAAGTTCTGATATTCAGCGGTAGGAATATTATGGCGAGCTAGAAAATCTTTAGTAAAGGCTTTAGACCCTTCAAGCTGCGCGGCAGCTTGTGTAGGGCCAAATATCATTAAGCCTTCGTTAGTGAACGCATCTACCACACCTGCAACCAACGGCGCTTCTGGGCCAACAATGGTTAATTCAACATCGTTACCTTTAGCAAAAGACAGTAAACCAAGAATATCGTTTACATCAATTGCTACGTTTTCTAGCTTAGGTTCTATTGCGGTTCCAGCATTACCAGGGGCAACAAACACTGTTGAAACATCAGAAGATTGCGCTGCTTTGTAAGCTAGCGCATGCTCGCGGCCACCGCCGCCAATTACAAGTACGTTCATTAACTATTCCGTTTTAAGGTTTTGGTTTTACGACTTAGGTTTTATAAACTATGCTTTTTAAACTTAAGCGTCATGCGATTACTCTCGCCAATGGCAAGGTACTTCTCACGATCTTGATCTTTTAATTTGAGGCTAGGAGGAAGCGTCCATACACCGCGCGGGTGGTCGGCTGTATCTTTAGAGTTTGCATTGATGTCACTAGCTTCTTCAAGCTCAAAGCCCGCTTTCTCGGCTGCAGCAACAACGAAAGAACGCTTCATATAGCCACTTTTCTTCATCGCTGCATCGTCAGCAGATTCAGGGAGTTCATGTTCTACCACACCTAGTACGCCACCAGGTTTAAGGGCTTTAAAGAAAGCACCAAATGCGTTGTCGATGCCTTCAGTACCTTGACCCATATACCAGTTATGAATGTTGCGGAAGGTAAGTACCACATCGGCACTGCCAGGCTCTGCAATATCAAGGGCTTTGGTTGGGTGAAAAGCGGTGACTTTTACACCTTGATAAGGCGCGCTGTCTTTTACTTTTTGATTGAAGTTTTCTAGCGACTTACGGTAATAATCGTTGGTCGATTCGTCAACGAAGAAGTGAGCAGCAATGTACTGACCTTCTTTTTGAACCAAAGGCGCAATAATGTCGGCATACCAGCCGCCACCTGGTGAAATTTCAACTACTGTCATGTCTGGCTTAACGCCAAAGAATCGTAATGTTTGCTGAGGATTACGGAATTCATCACGTACTTTGGCTTGTGCTGAGCGGTGTTCGCTCATGGCTGCATCTGATATAGCATCGGCGCTAGCATAGGTTGCTGACATGCCAAGCGTGGCTGCGAGTACTAATTTGGCTAACTTCTTCATTGTTATTTCCTTATTATCATCGAGGGTAACGGCGATTACGTTAACTGCTAATACTGATAAACACCAGTTTCAGATTAAGCTTAACAACAAACTATGACACCTACCCGACACCCAACATGCTAAATCTGTACTCTGCCGTTTTGCTTTTTCTTGCTTCAGAGCTGAGAGTGAGAGTAGAAGGCATTCAAAACACGCGGTAAACCCATCCATGGGCACTCTGCCACAGCATCCATGCTGTGGAAGGTTTTGAATGCCTTCTACTCTCACTCCTATCAACCGGCGTCATGCTTATTAAGTACGAGATCAGTTTGCATTTAAACACGCGGTAAACCCATCCATGGGCGCTCTGCCACAGCATCCATGCTGTGGAAGGTTTTGAATGCCTTCTACTCTCACTCCTATCAACCGGCGTCATGCTTATTAAGTACGAGATCAGTTTGCATTTAAACACGCGGCAGACTCATCCATGGGCGCTCTGCTAAAGCATCCATGCTGTGAAGGTTTTGAATGCCTTCTGCTCTCACTCCTATCAACCGGCGTCATGCCTATTGGATTGTGAGTTTTAGCGTGTTCCGCACTTTTATTCAATGGCAACTGTAGAGCCTAGCTATCAAAAGAGGGGAAGTGAATGCCAGTACTAAACCCTCTGCGGCAAGGATGCCATAGGTAACCCTTCACCCATCTCTAACCAGCTATCTGTTTCCAAAGCACGGCACGCAATAAGCTAGCAAGATGTAGTAGTGAGTACGAGGGCGGAGCCCCCATGGACGGGTTTACGGCGTGCTCCAAACTCGTACTCGCTTACTGCATCATCTATTTTAATGGCGGAAGTGGCGCATGCCAGTGAACACCATGGCGATGCCGTGTTCGTCGGCTGCATCAATCACTTCTTGGTCGCGCATTGAGCCACCAGGCTGAATAACGGCTTTAATGCCAGCTTCTGCGGCAGCATCAATGCCATCGCGGAATGGGAAGAAAGCGTCAGATGCCATTACAGAGCCTGCTACTTCTAGGTTTTCATCAGCGGCCTTAATACCTGCAATTTTTGCAGAATATACGCGGCTCATTTGACCTGCGCCCACACCCACTGTCATACCGTCTTTACAATATACAATGGCGTTAGATTTTACGTATTTGGCAACTTTCCAGCAGAACATCAAATCACGAAGTTCGTCATCTGAAGGCTTAAGTTTGGTGACTACTTGAAGGTCTTCCATTTCAACCATGCCAAAGTCGCGCTCTTGAACTAGCAGCCCGCCGTTAACACGTTTGAAGTCGTAACCGTCTGTTAGTTGACCAGCCCAATCACCACACGCTAATAAGCGTACGTTTTTCTTTGTGCTGACAATGTCTTTTGCTTCGTCGCTAACGATAGGTGCAATAATCACTTCTACGAACTGACGATCCACAATCGCTTGTGCCGTTTTCGCATCTAACTCGCGGTTAAACGCAATAATGCCGCCAAACGCAGAGGTTGGGTCGGTTTTAAACGCGCGGTCGTAGGCAGACAAAATGTCTTCGCCAATAGCTACACCACAAGGGTTAGCGTGCTTAACAATAACGCAAGCTGGCTCTTCGAATTCTTTAACGCATTCTAGGGCAGAGTCGGTGTCGGCAATGTTATTGAACGACAATTCTTTACCTTGAAGCTGAGTGGCCGTAGACACTGACGCTTCTTGAATATCGTTTTCAACGTAGAAAGCAGCGCTTTGATGGCTGTTTTCACCGTAACGCAAATCTTGTTTCTTGCTAACCTGAACGTTGAATGTACGTGGGAATTCGCTGTGCTCATGTCCGCAGTCGTCTTCGCAATCGGTAGCATCAATACGTGCGCCAAAGTAGTTAGCAATCATGCCGTCGTATTCAGCAGTATGCTCAAACGCTTTAATCGCTAGGTCGAAGCGGGTTTTGTAAGTCAGTGAACCTTCGTTTGTTTCCATTTCAGCTAGAACGCGGCCGTAGTCGGCAGCTTTAACAACAATGGTTACATCTTTATGGTTTTTAGCCGCAGCGCGAACCATGGTAGGGCCGCCAATATCGATATTTTCAATAGCGTCTTCTAACGTGCAATCGTCGTTAGCCACTGTTGCAGCAAATGGGTAAAGGTTCACTACCACCAAATCGATTGGAGCAATGTTGTTTTCGACCATTACCGCTTCATCAATACCACGTCGAGCCAAAATGCCGCCATGAATTTTAGGGTGAAGGGTTTTTACGCGGCCAGCCATAATTTCTGGGTGACCTGTGTGGTCAGACACTTCTGTTACTGGCAAGCCAGCTTCAGCGATGAGTTTAGCAGTACCGCCCGTCGACAGAAGTTCCACCCCAGCGTTATGCAGCGCGGTGGCGAAATCGAGGATACCGGTTTTATCAGAGACACTTAATAGAGCACGTTTAATGGGTTTTGGTGTTTGCATAAAATATAAGCTTCAAAGTTAAGAGTGGTGAAACAAAAAGAGCACCTGTAGGTGCTCTTCGGTGGGCTAGGCCCGGTGATTTTAGTTCATGCCGTACTGCTTCAGCTTTTTGCGAAGCGTGCCACGGTTGATTCCCATCATGATGGCAGCGCGGGTTTGATTGCCGCGGGTGTAAGTCATAACTTCTTCCAGCAGCGGGGCCTCAACTTCGGCCAGTACCATTTCGTACAGATTATCGATGTTGGCGTTGTCCAGTTGCTTCAGGTATTTGTTAACCGCTTGCTTTACTGAGTCACGAAGTGGCTTTTGTGCTTGCGTTTGAGAAGGCGTAGTTACTGTAGTAGTAAAAGGTGAAGTCACGTTTTGATCGAACATAATACTGTCTTGCTCTTAAGTTAGTCATTACTATGCTGCAGGAGAAATCTGTCGGGTTTCTCGATTCTGCAGCGCTTCAAAATAAGCGTTTAGTGCTTCAAGTTGCGCTGACGCATCCTCGATAGCGTTGAACGATTTACGAAATTGACGATCCGTATCGTGTTCCGAGAGATACCAGCCCACATGCTTGCGGGCAATTCTTACACCGGCGACTTCACCGTAGAAGCTTTGTACATTAGCGACGTGCTCGTGCAAAATCTCATACTGTTCAGACAATGGTGGTGGCTTTAGGTTCTCGCCAGTTTCTAGGTAATGCAGGATCTCTTTAAAAATCCAAGGATTGCCTTGAGCACCGCGACCTATCATCACACCATCTGCACCGGTACAATTCAGTACCTGTTGTGCTTTTTCAGGAGAGGTAATATCTCCGTTGGCAATTACGGGTATCGAAATTGCCTCCTTTATACGACGGATAGTGTCAAACTCCGCCTCTCCTTTGTACATACAAGCTCGCGTTCTACCGTGAACAGCCAGTGACTGTATGCCGTTTTGCTCAGCAATGCGGGCTATCTCAACCCCATTGCGGTTATCGGTATTCCAGCCGGTACGAATTTTAAGTGTTACAGGAACATCTACAGCATTAACCACTGCTTTAATGATTGATTCCACCGTGCTCGGGTACTGAAGCAACGCGGAACCTGCCAGTTTCTTATTCACCTTTTTGGCTGGACAACCCATGTTGATATCGATGATTTGCGCACCGTTCTCAACATTAAATTGTGCCGCTTGGGCCATAAGCTCTGGATCAGCACCTGCAATCTGTACAGAACGAATACCTTCTTCGCCCTCATGATTCATTCGTGCTTGTGATTTTGCGGTATTCCATACCTTTGGATTGCTTGAAAGCATTTCCGACACCACAAGCCCCGCACCCATACGTTTACATAGTTGACGAAATGGACGGTCAGTCACGCCAGCCATTGGAGCCAGCATCAAATTGTTATCTAACGTATAGGAACCAATTCGCATATTTCGCCATCTAGAACTGCACAGAATTTATACACCCGGCTAAAACGGGGCGCTAAGTGTACGTGTTTTCGCAATACTTGAAAAGGCTAAAAATCACACAAAATTTCACTCTATGGGCTTGACAGTGAAAAAAAACTGTAACATTAGCCATCTATCACCGTTTTGCAGAGTGAATTTTAATCAAATCTCTCAAAGGCCGCGAATTGAAAGGCATTGAAAGACAAAAAATTTACATTTAGGCGAGTTTTTTACCAGACACTCGCGCCCATTCTCCATCAATCGCGCTCTCATCAAGGGCAAAATCGCGGGTGTAGGCAGCTTCAATTTTGGTTACTTGTTCAGCAAGAATGCCGGAAAGGACGAGTAAGCCCGACGGTTTACAGTAAGATGAAATAACATCTTGAAGCTCTAGAAGTGGGCCAGATAATATATTCGCCATTACTACATCGGCCTCTAGCGTGGGTTGGTCAGCCGGCAGATAAACATCAAGCCTGTCTTCAACGCCGTTACGGCGGGCATTTTCTTGTGTGGCTTGAAGCGCTTGTGGGTCGATATCAATGGCGACGACTCGCTTAGCGCCTAATTTAAGTGCCGCTAGGGCTAAAATGCCTGAACCACAACCAAAATCCACAACCACTTTATTAGCAACGTCGATACCGTCTAACCAACGTAAGCACAGGGCAGTTGTAGGGTGAGTACCCGTTCCAAAGGCAAGGCCTGGGTCTAGCATCACGTTAACGGCATTAGGGTCTGGCACATCACGCCAGCTCGGGCAAATCCATAAGCGGGTACCAAATTGCATAGGGTGGAAATTATCCATCCACTCACGTTCCCAGTCTTTGTCTTCAAGTGGCTCTAGTTTGTATTTAAAATCTGAACCTAGAATGCGCGCTTTGCCTAATCGTTTAATGATGGCTTTCATGTCATCGGTGGCTTCAAACAAGCCCACCACTTGCGTGTCGGGCCACAGCATAATTTCACCAGGCTTAGGCTCGTACATAGGCGTGTCTTTCGCATCTACATAGGTTACCGCTTGCGAACCGTTAGCGCTTAGCATATCGCCAATTGATTCAGCGTATTCTGAGGAGGTATTTATTCGTAACTGTAGCCAGGCCATATTCAAACATGTTCAAAGGGTTTGGCCATATTGTACCGCTTGGCTAGTTAAAGCGAAATCATAATGCTGGTAGCAACCCGTCAATTTCCCGTTCGTTTTCCCGCTTTACACAATAATTTTATGTAAAAGTGCCTTTTTTCATCAAACTTAAGTCTACATTTAACTTTTATTAGCCATTGTTTTTAAAGGGTTTATATAATGGTTAAGTCTTTTGGAGAATGGTTATTTATTGGCAAGTGTTTATAGTTAATAGGTGTTCCATTACTATTTCACCTTATGCACTATATTGTCGTACTTTTTATTATTTTGTTCTCTTCCAACGCCGCATTTGCAAAGCAAATTGAGGTGGTCGTGGGCTGGACAAAACCTCCCTATGTTATCTCAGAGCAAGATTCCGGCTTTGAGTTAGAACTCGTGCGGGCAATATTGCTTGAAATGGGGCATGACATGGCGCCGATTTACGTTCCTTTTGGACGCACCGCCAGCATAATGAAAAAGGGGGAGGTGGATATTGGACTAACCTTAAATCCAGGTCACGATATTGACCCCGCTATTCTGACTGATGCATACGTTTATTATCAAAATGTTGCAGTAAGCCGCACTGACAGAAACTTTGAAATTCACGAAATACAAGACTTAGTCGGGCATAGCGTGATTGCTTTTCAAACGGCAATATCGGTATTGGGTGAAGAGTTTAAAGACACGTTAGCCCATCAAAAAAACTATATGGAGCTTGCACAACAAGACCGGCAGGTTAGTTTGCTACTGCTTGGCAGCGTAGATGTGGCTGTGATGGATAGAAACATTTTTCAATACGTTAAACATCAGCTGCCTGTCGAAAAGCAACACGACACAACAATACACGAGCTGTTTCCCGTTTCCGCCTACAGTGCGGCTATTTCTGACGAGAAACTAAGAAACCAGTTTAATGAAGTATTGGCGCTATTCATAAAAGACGGCCGGTACCAGTCTTTACTTGATCAATTTGGTCTATTTAATTTTATTGAAGATCAGCCCATGCAACCGGCTAAAAAGTTGAATTAAGCTAAGATGAGTTTTTGAGTCTTGTGGCCTACCACTTCTAACGTACTACCCTTTTCCTTCAAATTTTTAACCTAATGTCTCTGTCCGAAACGCTTATTTCTAGCGTTTATCGCTTTTTTTGTGTCTTCATGGGTCGTGTTTGCCGAATAAAATGATACTTTGAACCTAGTTACTCACATGTTGCGTAGAAGCTGTAACTACGAATGACCCAATTATGGACATGACTTTAAACTGAGCATAACAGGGCTTTCACTATATGGCCTCGTGTCCATGGCGAACGTCGATATAAGGCCCTCTTCATACACTTTTTTGTCCATGCCATTGATGGATTGGTATTTCGTACCCCAAAAACGTAGCCCACTATTGCGGTCTAAAGGCACTGCCTGTTAGAACCATCAATTGACAGCTACGAGGAAAATAAAATGTCCGGGCCTAAACAAAAGGAAACACTCAATGGACTTATGGCCTCGATCCCATTTCGGTTCCGCAAATGAGATTTTCCTTGTTGACGACAATATTTGAACAACCATTGGTTTCGGGATCTTAAAAAAGCAGATGGAAAAGGAGAAGGTGGCCGCGATCCAGAAGCCGACATAAAGCTTTTGGCCTGGAGCGGGCTAACTTCGAACTAAGCCTGACTGTTGGAACAGTTTACAGGTGTAGAGAGGGGGCCTTGGTAAGAAAGGATAAAATTTACGACGGTCTACATGGCGAATTCTCAAAAACCTCAACCAAATAGTCGATCATCGCTCTTACTTTGAGGGGTAACCGACGATCCGGCGCGAACAGCACATGCAGGCCGCCGAGATCCAGTGGAGGGTGATCCAATTCGAAAGCAACCAGAGCGCCACTGGCCAATGCCTCGGACACGATAAAGTTGGGCTGATATATGATCCCTTGGCCCTTAACGGCGGCAGCAAGAAGTGCGTCGCCATTGTTGGACATGAGGTTGCCTGTTACGGGCACCTGGATCTTACCATCTTGGCCGAATGCCCAGGTGCCGCCGCGTTGCGCTGAGGAAAGGCTGTAGCTCAGGCAATTGTGGTTTGAGAGCTCGGCAACACGGTTAGGGGTTCCATGTTTTTTCAGATACTCAGGCGAGGCACAAAGTCGCATCGGGCAATTGCCGAGACGGCGGGCCCTGAGGTCGCTGTCAGCGAGGTGTCCGATGCGGACAGTCAGGTCCCAGCTCTCTTTCAGCAGATCCTGTTGAGTGTCGCTCAGGCCAAGATCCACCTCCACCAGTGGGTAACGATGGGTGAATTCCGGTATTAACGGTGCAATGAAGCGTGTGCCAAAGGATAGCGGTGCATTCAGACGTAATCGACCCATGGCCTGATGCTGCTGGGAAGATACTTCGGACTCCGCTTCTTCAAGATCCTGAAGAATGCGCTGACAGGCCTGCAGGTATTCCCGTCCGGCATCTGTCAGTGATAACTGTCGAGTGGTGCGATGAAGCAGTTTCGTGCCGAGCCTGGTTTCCAGTGAATCCACATGTTTTGTGGCCATTGCCGGCGACATGTTCAGCTCCCGGCCGGCGGCAGACAGACTACCTCTGGACGCTGCCTGAACGAATACCTGCATGCTTGTGTATCGGTCCAGCATTTTATTTCCTACCTTTAGTTAAAACAGTTCCTTTTTTAAGTCCGTTCTCCTTTCCTGAGTATCAGTATAACCTGTTCATTGTGATATCTGAACTATTCAAACCTATGGAGGTATGTCGATGTCCACGCAGCCAAGAGTGCCTACCAGACAACCGGTATTTTTTATTCCCCACGGCGCTGGCCCTTGTTTCTTTATGGACTGGAGTCCCCGCAATACGTGGGACGGTATGGCCGACTTTCTTCGAAGCGTCATCGGGCGTTTGCCAGAAAAGCCGACGGCCATCCTCCTGGTATCCGCCCACTGGCGCACTCAAGAGTTTAGTGTGACCGCCGGCAGCCAGCCCGATCTCATTTATGACTATTTCGGTTTTCCGGACCACACCTATAAATTGACTTATCCGGCTCCAGGAGCGCCGGCATTGGCGCATCGCGTGAGTCGTCTACTGGTTGGGGCACAACAGAACACCCTGGAGGATTCCGGGCGTGGGTTTGATCACGGTATGTTTATTCCGCTCAAGGTGATGTTCCCCGAGGCAGACATTCCTGTGGTTCAGCTGTCGTTACGGCAGGACCTGGACCCCGAAGCACACCTGCAGGCAGGCAGAGCTCTGGCGCCACTGCGTGACGAAGGTGTGCTGATTCTCGGCAGTGGCATGAGCTTCCACAACATGCGTGGCTACGGCGACAAGCGGTTTACACCGCTCTCCGAGGCGTTCGATGACTGGCTGACGGTCACTGTCGAAGGTGACTCCGGAATTCGTTATCAGCGATTGAGGAAATGGGTTCAGGCACCCCACGCCCTCGATTGTCATCCGCATGGAGACGAGGAACACCTGATTCCATTGCTCGTGGCAGCGGGTGCAGCGGGCGAGGAGCCCGGCAAGAAGGTTTATTCCGAACGGGTGATGGAAACCCAGTTATCAGCGTTTCAATTAGGTTGAGTGGGTGACGTCCCCTCAAAAATCAATGGCAAGAGGAATTAAATGATGAAAATTGAACTCACGGGCAAACAGTCGTTGGTCACCGGCTCTACCGCGGGCATCGGTTTGGCCATTGCCCAGGGGCTGGCCGAGGCCGGTGCCTCGGTAACTATAGTGGGTCGTGACCAGGCCAAAGTGGATAAGGCGCTGGCCGAGATAGCCAATGCCAGCGGTCGGGACGATGCAAAAGGCATTATCGCGGACCCGGGTACCGCGGAAGGTTGCCGGACCATCATCGAACAGCTGCCCGAGGTGGATGTTCTGGTCAACAACCTGGGTATTTATGGCGGCGTTCCATTCTTCGATATCGACGATGCTGCCTGGGAAGAGATTTTCCAGGTCAACGTGATGAGCGGTGTTCGACTTGCCCGGCATTACGCAACTGGCATGAAGGCTCGGGGCTGGGGGCGTATCCAGTTCATCTCTAGTGAATCGGCGTTGAATATTCCATCGGAGATGGTGCACTACGGGGTGAGCAAGGCGGCGCTTCAAGGTGTATCCCGGGGTCTCGCCAAGGTTCTTGCCGGAACCGGTGTGACCGTGAACAGCATCCTTCCCGGTCCGACCCGTACTGAAGGAGCCAAAGCCATGATGGCTGACCTGGCGGCTGAGCGGGGAGTCTCCCCGGAAGCAATGGAAACCCTGTTCCTGGACGAAAACCGGCCTTCCACGCTGCTCCGACGTTTTGCCGAACCGGAAGAGGTCGCCAGCCTCTGTGTCTACGCTGCGTCTCCCCAGGCCAGTGCCACCACAGGCGCCGCCCTGCGTGTTGAAGGTGGCATTGTGGAAAGCATTGCCTGAAATCGCCGGCCGGGACCACCCGGCCGACTCACCCACTGACAGTTGTTTTTTGAGGGAGGCATCATGAGTCTTCAGAAGAAACCCCTTGGGAAGTCCGGTTTGGAGATAGCCCCACTGGTATTTGGCGGAAACGTGTTTGGCTGGACAGCCGATGATAACCGCTCTTTTCAGCTACTCGATCGGTTTGTGGAGCAGGGCTTCAGCGCCATTGACACGGCCGACGTATATTCTGCGTGGGCACCGGGCCTTGAAGGTGGCGAGTCGGAGGCAGTTATCGGACGATGGCTGAAAAAGCGGGGACGTCGTGATGACGTCATTCTCATGAGCAAAGTCGGTATGCTGGAGCGTCGTAAAGGGCTATCTGCAGCCAACATCGAAGCTGCAATTGAGGATTCCCTGTCACGTCTGGGCACCGATTACCTCGATGTATACTTCGCCCACATTGATGATCAGGAAGTCCCCTTGGAGGAAACATTGGGCGCGTTTGACCGGCTGATCAAGGCCGGTAAGGTGCGGGCCATCGGCGCCTCCAATTATTCGTCCGATCGATTGGAACAGGCGCTGGCCGTGTCTCGTGATCATGGGTTCGCGCGCTATGAGCTGATCCAGCCCCTCTACAACCTGCATGACCGGGCCGATTTCGAGTCGTCGCTGGCGAAAGTCGCCAGCGAGCACAATCTTGGCGTGGTGAGCTACTTTTCTCTGGCCAGTGGATTCCTGACTGGCAAATACGCTCAGCTTTCAGACCTGGAAGGCAACCCTCGGGCTGACTTTCTCAACGGTTATTTCAGCGATCGTGGTCAGCGCATTCTGGATACCCTGATGGCCGTTTCGCAGGAGGCTTCAGCAAAACCATCCCAAGTGGCACTGGCCTGGCTGCTCCACCAGCCAGAACTGACCGCACCGATTGTCAGTGCAACATCGCTGTCTCAACTGGATGAGATATTGGCTTCGGTGAAATTGTCACTACCGGAAGAGATGCTTTCCAGGCTGGACGCCGCCAGTAGGCAGTGATATGAAGATGAGGCTGGAATGAGTGTGCATTCTGGCTTCATCCTCTTTGGTAACACCTTCAATGGTAATGAAACCCTCAATACGGAGAACCCAATCATGATCCACGATTCTCGTGAGCGGTATGGCGCTCTCACCAAACTGCTGCACTGGTCGATGGCCCTACTGGTGTTCTGGCAACTGCTCAAGTTTGGTGATCGAATCTTCGACGGAGAACACTGGGTCGGACAAACGCTGGTGCCCTGGCATGTCTCTATAGGTTCGCTGATGTTGCTGCTGATTCTGGTACGCTTGGCCTGGGCCGCTGGCCAGCGTCATCAGCGCCCGCAGCAAGATCCGGCGCAGGCTCTGCTGGTCAAGGCCGGTCATGGGGCGTTGTATCTTGGCCTGTTGCTGATGCCGATAACCGGGGTAATGGTCATGCTGGGTGGTGGCCACGGGATTACGGCTTTCGGTATCGAGCTTTTTGCTGAAGGCGAGGAAATTGCCTGGGCCCAAGCCCTGGGACAGCTCCATTCGCCAATCGCATGGATTTTGACCGTTTTGATTGTTGGTCATATTGGTATGGCACTGATTCATCTCTTCGTGAAAAGAGACGATACGCTTAAACGTATGGTGTGATGAGGCAATCTCCAAAACCAAAAATTCTCGTTATTTCGCGACTTGATTGCGGAAACTCCGAATAGATCAATGAGGCAAACGGTTATTAGGCTAACTATATCTTAAGCTATCCAATTTTGTCGGAGGTCAAGTGCATCAGCGCTTATCCAGAGTAAAAAGTCGATCAGCTGCAATCCGGTTTCTGCTATCGCGGGCACAGTTCAAAGAGTGCTTTGCCGTAGTTAATCAGCCTGGCTTCAGGAACTCGGCACTGGCCGGACTACAGGTGGCTATCGCGGCGCTGGTTGTGCTTCCGCTGATCGAGCTATCCGACTTTTCGCACCTGATTGGATTTGCTTCGCTGGGTACATTGGTGGCTTTGTTTGGCCGTTTTGCGGCCCCGGAACGCCGGGGCTTTACGGTTTTCCTTTGTTTGCTCTGCCAAACCGCAACCGTTTTTGTGATGTCCCTGGTGGCCTGGCTGGAGTTGCCCATGGTTGGTCAGCTGGCCATTCTGGCGCTGTTGTGCGGTACGCTGTTTTACATCGTCACCGTTGGTGATTTCGGTCCGCCAGGTGCATTGATCTTCATATTCGCCGCCAGCGTTTCAATGGGCCAAGTGGATACCTTTGCCTCTGTCCTCGAACGTACGACTGCGACCGCAGTGGCCGCTGCTCTTGCCTGGCTAGTGGTGATGATCACCGACGTGTTCCGCCACGATACACCGGCGGCACAGGATTGGTTCAAAAGCCGGCCCGCCAGTCACAAGTTGATCGCCGTCGCGCGCATGGTGTTGGGCTCTGCCGTGGCGGCTTATGTTGCTTATGCGTTTGGCGGTCAGCACGCCGGTTGGGCGGCCATGGGCGCTGTCGCCGTGTTACAGGGTAGCCATTTGCATATCAGTATGAGCCGAGCCCTACAGCGCACCATAGGCAACGTACTCGGCGCTCTCCTTGTGGCTTTGGTGCTGCTAAGCCAGCCCTCTGTGTGGACCATTATTGGGCTGGTGGCGTTACTGTCGTTCGCTACCGAGACCATCATCGGATCGAATTATGGACTGGGCCAGGTTCTGGTTACGCCCATGGCTCTGTTTATGAGCTATCTGGCGGCACCAGACCTTGCTGGCATGGCGATGGTGCAGGAGCGGGTAGTAGATACCCTCATAGGGACCGCTGTCGGGATCTGTTTTGCGATTCTGTTTTCGACCCTGGACGACCGAGCTCATTTGCTAACTCATCACATAAATCGCGGAAGGTAAGTTGCAGTCACGGGCTGTTGGTTCTCGAACGCCTATCAAAACCTTGGTCTGTCCCAGATGCAAGAGAGCCAGTTTATGGGTAGTTCATAGGCCCTGAGTATCACTGAGAATGAATCGGACGCGGCGTTTTGGATTAGAGACCGCAATACGAGTGTGGGTTTAAGAATACGAGCGGGAGTGCCAGTTACTGGATCGGGAAAGAGATCACGGCGGCTTCAGTTGACCGATTCAATAAGCTCCCTTGTCACCACATCTTGGGGCTGATCTCAGCATAAATACAACCTTCCCTCATCACTACAATGTGGTTGGCACAGCGACAGGCGTTGGCGAGATCGTCGATAGCTATGGCAATGGTTTTGCCCCCGGCGACTCAGTTCCCGGATAAGATCGAACCCCTCGACCTAGCGGCCAAGATCCAGGGCTAAGGTCGGTTCATCGGGAAGGACCAATTGCGTTTCCTCGACAACGGTCATGGTAATCCAGACCCTTTGCTTCGGGCCTCCGGATAGCGCGTCCAAAGGGCGCTCTATCGGTTCTGACATGTTCACAACCCCGACTGAATCCGAGAATTACCCCTTTAAGCACGACATGCCCCTCAGCCTCAATGGACTTACCCCGATGCGTGTGACACACCGTAGCCTCAAATTGAACCCCTCGGACTCGGCCCTGAATGTTCGCTTTGCGACCCGAGCGGCCAAATTGTGGTAGCATCATTTGGGTAGCAAATCGGAAAAGCGTAACCTGCTATGCGTCATTGAATATCATGAGCTTACCGGAATATTACGTGTAACCGGAGGGCTAAAAGCGTGACACCCTCCCGGCCTTCAACCGCTCAATCTCATCCAGAAGCTCTTCGATAGTCGAATTCTGCGCCGCCACAATAGAACTCAGGCGATCAATCTGCTTGCGATAGTCTGCGATCTTCTGCTTATCGGTTCTTGCCCTGTTGTCTGTAGTACGCTTGCTGCTCCTCTTTTGCTCCGACTTAGAAGTTATGTAGGCTTGAACCTCAAGTATCAGCAAAGGGTACCTGTCCTTTTTCAAAGCTGAGGGATCTCGTCCCGCTTCTCTCGCAACGTTGTTTTGGGTAACAGCTGCCCCCAAAGGAAGGCGGATTGTCTTACCTTTTTTCAGCCGATCAAATGCATCCCTGAACTCTTGCTCTGCCGATTTCTTAACCGTTGACGACACTGAGATACACCTCTATCGCATAGATTTCTTTTTTCAAAGCGTTGAAACGTGGACTCTCGGAGGTCAGCGACTCGATTTTCTTTTCGTGAGCAGCCTTTAGTCGTCTCAAGGCTGGCCCATTTTCACGCTTAAAAATCGCATCTGTGCAGATGCCTCCGCCATCAGCCCCAGCACACTGCGCCATTGACTCAATACCACCATACTCACAGACCCCAGCCTTCATGCAGAATCCGGCCAGTGTGCGCCGACAACCAATATCGCCTTTGGCTATTAACTTCGTAAGCTGTTTTTCCTCCCCAGCTTCTACAAGATTGACAACCTTAATCGGGATCATCTGCTTAGAATGAGGGCGCACATTCTCAAAGCTATCTTCCACCACACTTGCAATCTGCCGGTAAATTGCCTTGTAGGACTCGACTATGACGGAAGTTTCAGCATCCGAGTTGAGTCTCAAATTAGTGAAATTGCGGCCATAGTAAAGCGTCATTTTTTGACTCACATGCTTCATGAGCCACTGTAAGCTTTGATCAGAAACCATGTTGGAGGCGAACATATTGACGTTGGTGGTGCGTCGCAACTGATGCGCCGCTAAAGGCCATTGAAGCCCGATGCCAAATCCTTCTCTATTGCCAATATTCGGGGTCATAGACACCGCAATTTTCCAATCCTCTTCTGTCACTGCCATCTCTTCTGGATCGAAAAAAAGCGGATAGCGATCAATGAAGGGACCCAGCCTTAATTGCCCTATAAGTTCGTTCTTGGAGTTTCGGTTGTTACCCTTTACTGGAAGCCACGGCTCCGTTCCGGCCAACGCGAGCGGCACAGAAGAACTATCCCATTCAGGCGCAGACTCACCCCCTGGGAAATACTTCAGCCTCCATTTAGCAATGGTGCTCGCCGCATCAACAGCCTTCTTAACGGTGCTGGGCACAACCCATCGAGCATCATCATCAGGATCAGTTTTCGTGGTTTCCCCAACCAACATTGCGATATCCCCCAACCTCTCGTCACGCTCGATGAGAAAGCAATCAGACCTGAGCGAGTTCACCTCATTCAGGCGCTGAAGGGAGAAGCTCATGATGTAAAATAGAGCCGCCTCTTTAACCATATTGAGATAGGCCGTAAAGCGGGTACTCCTGTAGATGAGAGGCGGTACGCCCAGCCATTTCTCGAAAAGCCCTGAAAGTCCATACTCCACAGAAAATCCTTCAAACCCTCCTGCAAACAGCACTCTTTTTTTGTAAACGTGCGGCTCATAAAAGGGTGAATGGTATTTAACATCCTTTACGCAAGAGGCGTTATACGTATACGCTTCTGATAACCAGCTGAATGCGCTTCCCAGCGCTTGCTCATGCTCGAAAAAATCGTCCAGGCACTCATTCAACCTCTTAACCTGGTACGCCCATATTCTGGGTGGAATATATGGAGTTTGAACCTTCTCATGACCTTTTATCTGCGACGCCAGGAGCGCCAAACCTCTCCCTCCGAATACCTCAAAGCCAAGAACATCTGATTGCAATCTCAATCTATGTAGAAAGTTGACGTAAACCTTAAAACTGGCGCACTGAAGAGCATCAGCAATCTCCTGATGAATCGCCGGAAACCTCTCAACGTCCGAGATCAGCACTCCCTTACTATCGCAGACGCTTGCAATCTTTGTCAGGGCTCCAAACGAGTAAACACAACTCCTAATTCGCCCAGGAAAAAGTCGCGGATGATAAAGCACCAAGAGCACAACCTGCTTGACAAGAAAGACATTCTCATCAGAAATCCCGTCCTTTTTAAAATTGAAGGTCGCAGAGCGCTCGAACGCCCGAAAGTCCCAGAAATCATCACCATATAGGGACAGCGGGGCACCTTCGCTGTCGACCGATACCGCCCAATCTCTGGGTGGCGGAAAGCATGGCGGTCGATACAACGGCGAGTCGACCGTAACCAACGTGGATGGCGACATAAAGCGCAAAGTGTCAGCGTTCATTACTGCTCCAGAAGCTCAATAATTGGGGCCCAATTAGGGTGGTAATCACCCTCTTCAATCCGCTCCTGCGCTTCTGACACCCAGCCAGCACGCCTGGAACTAGAGTTCTTAAACCACGACAATTTTTCGGATAACCGATCAACTACGACGTCAGAGGGCACCTCTTCACGACTCAGCGTCATGCTTGCCTCAATCGTCTTGAGATGCCGAAAGGAGGAAATGGACCAGATATAGTCTTCACTATCTACATCGCGATGATGCTTGCACCACAGGCAACCAGATGGATTGACACAGTTAGGTTCAACTATCCCCCCAGGTCTATCGGCCACCGATTCTGGGTCACCATTGCAACTGCTGGAAATCACCGACGCCTTGAGATCCTTTTGCTTGATAGGGTCGTGCTTGCTCCAAAACCGGGCAACCTCAACCATAGCTCGCTGCTGACTAGGTCGCTCGTATTGGTCCTTTAACACCTCCCGAGTATGCTGAGCCATATCTGCCGTTAATTCAGGGTCTCCTGAGCGGCGCAAAAGCCAATTCACCCTGGTGTTTCTCAGTTCTCGTGGTGTAACCCAAGCAAGTCCATGTGCTTCAAATAACTGCCGAAACGCCACAAAGTGAGTAAGCCCCGTTCTCGACACACTCTCTCCCTTGCCATAATTATCAAACTGAGGGAAAAAGTTTGGAGAATCAGGAAAGAAATGGTTCACAAAGGCTCGAAATCGCTCAAGAAAGGGCTTGTAAGACTTGTAAATTCGAAAGCTTACCTCACCTCCTCTCCTGTTCTTGTAACACCTTACCTGCCAGCTATCGCCGAGCGGCTTATACTTCAAGGCTCCGCGCCCCAACTCTCTAGCCTGAGTCAAATTCATGCCTGTCTGAGCAAGGAAAATCAGAAACTCTGCCTGGACTCGCAGGTTCACCAGGTGCCACCTTTTCGCTCCGCCCCTCCGGGGAGAAATATCACTGACCGCCTCTCGTCGCTTTAACGCTTCCCGATAGAGGACCTTTTTCTGATATGCCCAGCCAGGCTTGGGAGTAGCTGCCAACTCAAGCTCTTGCAATCCCGCATGGAGCAACACCTCATTGCCCTCAACCAGACCGGCTCGGATTGGGATCTCTAGGGGCAGGGGCCCATAAACAGCTTCCTTAGACAATCCTTCCGCGATATCGACCAGGAAATTCCCCTGCTTGAAGGTAGCCTCCAAGTTTTTCTTCTCAGCAATCCGACTGACCGCTTTTGGCGCTTCCTTGACGGCACGAAGGCGAGTCCTATTAATGAGGCGGACGGTTTCCGGTATGGAAAGAATGGAACCAAAAATCGACGACAGCGTCGCAGCCTTTATGTAGGCTGACTTCGGGCTCAACTTCGAACCCTTCTTCCTAGACTTAATGAACAAATACTCGGCGTACTCCAGGAAGTTGAATTCCAGCTTTGCAAGACTGAACGAGTGCTGGCCCTCATCCAGGAATCTCATAAATCCCACGAACGTAGCAAGGTAATGAGGCACCGACTTCTCCGATCGGCCAGCGTAAAGTCTATTCTCAAGCTCTTCTTTAACAGCTTGTAAAAGCTCCAACCTCTCTGTTCGAATCGCCCCTAGCGCTCCCACGGCAATTTTTTTGAACGCCAAATCCGCTCTCAAGCTCGCGCCGCCCCGATAAAGGAACCGTGTTAAATCTGACCTTGAACCATATCGGGGCGCATTCTCCTTATCTAGATACTGGATCAACAAATCAGGCGTCGTCATTGAATGTAACCTTATCGATTAATGTTTCGACGTTGCCAACTTTGCCGACATACAAATTGAAAAATTCGTCCGACAGCGCCTCCTTTACAGGCTCTTTTTCGATGAACTTCACATATTTCCAAGTTGTCGCCTCATCCTTGTGGAGCATGGCATCCCTAACAAAAACGATGGCATCGACCTGGCTCGGAAGGGCGCTCATTGCGAGTCGCATTAACTGGGTGCCAAAAGTGGCTCGTGTTTGGTGAAATTTAAAATCCCTAAATTGATCAAGCCCTGCCTCAGCCAGCTTTTCACGCAGGTAGCTGATTAGTTTTGTAAAGGACGTCTCGGAGTAGGCGTTTCCTCGCTCAGACAGAAACAGCAAGGTTCGATCTTCTTCGGAGGCCCTCGCCTGTCGACCAAGGCGTCGCGCTGAATAAGCATATCGCTCAAGCTGACGAACAAGCTCGGCAGGAAAGAGCAGCGCACCACTCACATCGTACTTGGTTTCAACACCTGTTCCAGGCCCCACCGCAATGCGCTTCATTGAGGGAATTGTCGGATCATCCAGGGCGTTATCGATGCTTGATAGACGCAGGGTGCGAATGGTCTCACTCCGAGCCCCAGTAAAGAAGCCAATCATGGTCATCAGGTAAAGCTCTACTTTCCCACGCTCGAAAAGAAAAGTAAGTAGCGCCGCTCGATTCTCATCCGTTAGAGGGGTCAGCCCATCCTCCAATGCCGCACCAACCCGCCTTCGATTCGGAATGGCCAACTCGCTTGAAGTCACAGACATCGTCCGAGAGAAGCCGACAGAGGTATAGAACTGGATCGTTTTAGACTGATCCTCCCACATGGACTTACGGTCAACCCAGCCATAAACCTGGGCCCAGCGGTAGAATTGAATGATCGCGCCCATTCTCGATGTGGCGGTGCTGGAGCTAACCAATCCGGCCTTCCGCTGTTCAATGAGAAATCCTCGGTACTGGAAAAGACAACGATCTTTCTTTCTCTTCGGAAAGTGTCGCCAATCCACCCCATGATCTTCTAGCCAGCAAGCGTAGGCTTTTAGGTGACTCATGTTTGAGGCCACTGTTTTGATATCGTTTCCTACAACGGAGTCTAACTTGTGGAGTGCATAAGCATTGGCCGCGAGCCAAGGCTCTCCGTCATCGAAGAATATGTGTGGCACCTTTGGCACTGGCTTTGAGCGACTGACCGGAACCCAAGAAACCTCCTGAGAACCCTTGTCGGTATCGAGAGCCATAGGCGTAATACTGACTCTTTCGAGCATCGCCATAATGAAGTCCTTGGTTGATCGATTGCCTACCCAATCCGGCTTGCAGCCAGAAATGTCGCATCCAGAGTCTTAAAAGTTCGCAGACTTACTCTTTGAAAGTCGAGCACCTCACAGCCGCCACCCTTTCGCGAAAATTGCAGCACCAGCCTTCAACCAGGGGCGCTCTGGTGATCATTACTGACTTCAGATTTCCGCAATCAAACAGCAACCGAATGTCCGCCTCTTGCATTTTCCCTATTTCGCCTCATCACTTTTCTGGTTTTGAATATTCCCAAGAGACGCCAACAGGCCCCGAATAGATCGAAGACCTAATCGCACCTCTCTATCGGCTCTGAGGTTTGCCTTAAGGTTGGGGAGATCACAGGGCTTTGGGAGCTGAACCCCAAGAACTCGGGCTACTTTAAGGGATAGGGTTTCCTGTTACCTGGCAGATCTTTGATAGCTTTTATAAGCCGTGACTCACCGAATCGCTGTAAAAGGTACAGCCACTCTCTTTGCCCTCTTTCATTGGTAATCAGAGCGGAAATTCTTCCTACCAGGGGCGGGCCTGAGGGCCCTCTGGCCGTGAGCGGCTAGCCCACTTCCTTGTCTATTTCTGGAAAGAAACTTAGGGTAGGCTCATTCCAATGTCAATAGTTACCACAGTATTTTGTATTCGTCATATGCTAGCATTCGTATGTATAATCGTTTCAATCCACTACTAAGATATTTAAAACTAAAATGTAGATATCTTAGAAACTTGGGGACAAACCACATGAAGGCTACGCTACTTTACGCTGCCGTTATTTTACTTTGCACCGCGTGTGCACCATCTAAGCCGAACACAAAAAATGCATCTGTTGAGCGTTCAGACGACAGGGCTTTTTCAGTAGCTGTTGAGGCTTGGTTAGATAAATCTGCACTAGAACAAGCGCAGGCTATAGCAGCAGGTGAGTTGTCATCCGAGGCGTTAGTAAAAGGCTATCTCGCTAGAATCGAAAAGCTTGATGGTGATGTAAATAGTATTTTGGCACTTAACCCCAATGCCATTGAAGAAGCCAGAGCGGCTGATTTAGCACGTAAAAATAGAATGCGTAAAGGGCCGCTGTTTGGTATTCCAGTGTTACTGAAAGACAATATTGAAACCAGTGAGCTACCTACTACCGCAGGCGCGATGGCACTTGTTGATAATGACACAAAGCGAGATGCCCCCATTGTAGCTCGCCTTAAAGCCGCGGGCGCCATTGTGTTAGGTAAAACTAACCTCTCTGAATGGGCTAACTTTCGGTCTGAATCTTCTATTAGTGGTTGGAGCGCCGTAGGTGGGTTAACCCGAAACCCGCATATGTTATCTCGTAGTGATTGTGGTTCTTCGTCGGGTTCAGGTGCTGCTATGGCATTGCGTTTAGCGTCGTTAGCCGTGGGCACTGAAACCAATGGTTCTATTATATGTCCTTCTTCAATGAACGGTATTGTAGGATTTAAACCCACAGTTGGGCTGTTATCTCGTACGCACATTGTCCCTATCTCATATACCCAAGATACCGCAGGTCCTATGACCGCAAACGTTAACGATGCATGGTTAATGGCATCAATCATGGCAGGTGTAGATACAAAAGATAGCGCAACGCTAGAGGCTAGCAAACACATGCTTAATGCACCGCAGCAAAGTATGTTGGCGACCGATTTAAAAGGCGTGCGCGTAGGCGTTGTGCGTTACCGTCAAGGGGATAACCCTCATGTGCTTTCTACTTATGAAAAAGCCTTAAATAGCCTAACTGCCGCAGGCGCTGAGCTGGTGGAAATTAGCGACTTCAAACAACCTGAAAGTTTTTGGGCCGACTCTTATCAAGTGTTACTTAGCGAGTTTCATTACACATTAAACGAATACTTAGAAGGCAGTCCAGCGGACATTCCTGTGCGCAGTTTGTCGGAACTTATTACTTACAATCAAGCAAGCTCTCGAGAACTTGCGCTCTTTAATCAAGATATATTCGAAAAAGCAGTGAATACAGATGACATTAATAGCCCAGAATACGCTTCGGCTCTAGCCTTGGTAAGAGAAACTGCGAGAGACAAGGGTATTGATGCCCTAATGGCACAACATAAAGTTGATGTACTTGTGGCACCCTCAAATAGCCCGGCTTTTCTGATTGATGGCGTGTATGGCGATCATTCCCCAATGGGGTTTATTGGAATTGGGTATTTAGCGGCCATTGCAGGTTATCCGCATCTTACTGTACCGGCAGGAGAAGTGAAAAACCTTCCGGTGGGAATTAGCTTTATTGGCAAGCAATGGGACGATGAAAAAGTGCTACGCATTGGCAGTATATTTCAAGCAAAGCATGGGGCCTATATAAAGCCTGGTTTGTTACCGAGCCGACTACATAACCCCGCATTGTTAGACGCTGTGAAGGGGCTATAACTCGTTATAGACCCTTATCTCAAATGCATAAAAAAGCCCCAGCACACGTGAGCGAGACTGGGGCTTTTTTGATAATTCGAGTTACTAGCCTGGGCGTTTAACCCATGCACTACACCAACCATTGGCGTTAACCAATTTGTTAGGGAAGATGGCGCAAGGGCGGTGTTGTTCGCCGTCGGCACCTTGAATGTACATGCAGTTGTTACATTTAGCACCGTCTACAGTAGACGCCGCAGTGTAGTTTAATGCTTTCGCGCTTGGATCATCTGCTTGTAGTTGTTCTTGCGCATTCGCACGTAACGCAACGCTTCCTAACGTTAGGCCTATCAAAGATGTACCTGACAATTTCAGAAAGTCACGACGGTTTACAGACTTCATAATTCTCTCCAATTGAGATAATAACGATAATGATTCTTTTTTACTCAGCGCCTAAAACGCAAAAACCTGCCGCAAGGCAGGTTTTGAATGTTAATAATTATACTATAACCCGTGGCGTTTGGATCTAACACAAAGCAATAAATATTTGTTGATCTAGATTAACGAGTTTCACCTGAACAGCTAGCAAAATCAATGTCCTATAGCATCAACGCAACATTAGTTTGCGCGCCACTGGCAAAACATGAATTATTTTTTAGTTACGCTCGCCTGTGTTAAAGGCACATCGGGTTTTGCGTAAGCATATTGGGCTATCTTTTGCGTACTATGATAAGTGTCCAGACCCGAGATACATGAGGTTTGTAGTGATTCAAGATCTATATACCCATCTTCGGCAATAGCACTTTTTGCAATGTCATCTCCTGTAGTGCTGCTGCCCGCAATAAAGACCTCTTGGATTTCACCTATAATCATTTCCGTTTGATTACACAACGTAAAATGCTGTTCTACTTTAAGCCCCATCTTTATCGCGCTTTCTTTAACATAAGGCGCGCTGAAGTTCTGGCTAAACCAAGGCGTTAGTCCAACCTCATCGAACTCACTCACACCATTATCATACCGCGCAGATGTTTGATGTGCTTTGTCAGTCCAACTTGTATGAACATGATTTAAAGTGAACATACCTTGCTGCTTAATATTAGTCAGAGAATCTCGCTGTGCAGTGTGTGGGCGCATAATAATACCCAGCAATGGTGGGTTAGCCCCTACATGAACCACAGAACTAATAATAGCTAAGTTGTTAACTCGGCCATCGGTGGTGCCTAACAGTGAGGAAGATTTAAAGCCAGATAGACTATTCACAAAGTTGGCGCGATATCGTTGCGGCAAAGCATTGATATCCTGCAACGAAAAATGGGTACCACTATCAGCCATTTTCCTGCTCCGCAATAATATTTAAGTCTTCGCCTTGCTGATAAACACCAAGTTCTATAGGTTGGCAACATACTTGGCAATCAAGTACCTGCACCTGACCCACATCATTAACCTCATCAATTTCTACATCATTGGCTGCCATGCAATATGGGCAAGAGAACGCCATCGATCGCGTTAAGCTCATGATTTCCTCGTATGTGAATTACGTTGTGATAGTTATTACGAGTAAAGTAGAAAACTGGATTGACTGCCAATTAAGCCAGAATGACTTTACAAGCTACTACGCAAGCGCCTGTGCACCTACGCATGAAATAAAAAGGGAAAAGGTTGAATAATAGGGCTGTATAAATATACACTAATTAGTGTATGCAATAGTTTGGTTTTATAATGCGAAAAGATTTGCCACCACGATATTACTTAGCCCACTTTTTTGAGTTCTTAGCGTTCTTTAAAGGGGCGAATGCTGCGTTGTTAAGTGATGACGCTCATGGTTTTATAGAAAGCTTTAACCAGCTAGATGCTGACAAACAATGCATCATTGTGCGTGCGGCTAATCGTAAATATGCGGTAATTGACAGGTCGCAGTTTTCTTATGCAGAAATAGCTAACCCTCAACAGCAAATTGACGAGCTGATTGAAGCTAAGTGGTTCGGCGATTTGCACCATGCTTCGCTGCAAGATATTGCAGGCGTACTGACTAAAGACGCTATTTTAAGGTTGTTAAGTGAATACGGTGCCACTCAAGGTTTGGCATCATTGACCAAGCCCGTGCTTGTATCGCGCTTAGAAGCCTGCATTAATCAGCATGGCTGGCCTGAAGGGCTAAATGAGCATACTTACTTAGTGTGTTTGTTTGATGCACCGCTAAAATTTTTATTATTCCTTTATTTTGGCAATACCAAAGGCAGGCTGAATCAATTTTCTATGCGCGACTTAGGCGTTATGCGTACACGCGGCGATTCGGTATCAGATATTACCCGTTTCGACAGTAAAGCAGATGCTGAAGCAGCCTGGTTTTATGCCAGCCATTTAGAAAAGCTCCCTTTTCTTTCTTTAGCGCAAGCAAATGCATTAGCCCATGAGACGTTCCCCAATAGCGATGGCGTATCAGCCATGTTTTATCGTGATCAGTTTCTTTATGCACTAGCGTTAAAATTACTAGGCGAGCACCGAGAGCAGGCCCTTCTTTTGCTATACCAAGCCCAAAGCGACAAAGCGAAAGAGAAATGGATAAGAGAAAGCTATAAAGATGGCAACACCGATAGTGTTAAAGAAGTACTAGAACACATTATCGACTCACCACCTTCCGATACGCTGCTGGCCTTTGCTGAAGATTTCTATGCGAGGAAATACCACAAAAAGCGCACCAGTGCGGTAACCGATATGTTAAGAAATGCAAGCCGCACTATTGATATTGATGTTAGCCAAAATCAACAGGTAGAGCGTGGCGTGTTAGCCCATTATAAACGCTTAGGTATTGCCGGTTGGCGCACCGAGAACAGATTATGGCGCAGCTTGTTTGGGCTAACCTTTTGGGCACAGCTATATGAAGAAGATACCCTGGTCACTGAGTTTGATAGACGGCCTCTATCGCTTAAGCAAAACAACTTCTACGCTCGTTTTGGCAGCAGTATTGAAGCCTTATTTGAAAGGTTAAATAGCAAAGATAAGTTTCGCCACCACGTGCATAAAATGGCGACAGCCCACTATGGCAAGGTGAATAGCTTATTCATGTGGAGCAGCCATTTGCTTGAACCTATCGATGCCCTAATCAAACACGGCGAGCTTAGCGCCATTGTTAACCTGCTTCGAATGATGAGCGAAGATTTTGCCTCGTTAAGCGACGGCTTCCCTGACATCATGATTTTTGATGAAAAGTTACGCTTTGAAGAAGTGAAAGCGCCAGGCGATCAGTTAAGACGCAATCAGTTGGTGTCTATTCAGAGGTTGCAACGTGCAGGGTTTGAGGTTGCTGTTACTACGGTAAATTGGCATCGCGACCCTAATCAGCCGTATGTTGTGGTTGATATTGAAACCACTGGGGGCAACAACAGCTACAATCGAATTACTGAAATTGGCATGGTGAAAATTGTTGCGGGCGAGGTGGTCGATACCTATCAAACTCTAATTAACCCCCAGCGACGAATTCCGGCTACCATCACACGTCTTACTGGTATTTCTGATGATATGGTGGTTGATGCGCCATTATTTGTTGAGGTGGCTGAACGTATTGCTAGCTTTACCGACGACGCGGTATTTGTGGCCCATAACGTTAACTTCGATTATGGCTTCATTAAACAGGAATTTGCACGATTAGAGCTTCCTTTTAAACGACCCAAGCTGTGTACGGTGAGAGAAATGCGCAAGGTAAACCCTGGGCTACCCTCATATTCATTGGCTAACCTCACCCGACATTTCGACATTAAAATGGAGCAGCATCACCGTGCGCTTTCCGACGCAAAAGCGGCCGCTGCATTGCTTGATATCATTCTAACGATGTCGGCTGAAACAATTAAATAAATGTAAGGTTAGGTAAGGCTAGTAAGGTGAACATTTTTTCTATATTGGCGTAGTAGTAGTGTTAAATAACAAGAGCCCGAACTATGCGAGATACCGAAGAGCAACTTACACAAGAGCAGTACACAGAAGAGCGTAACTTTGAAAAAGGCCATCTTTCTCTAGATAAGCTTTCAAATGGTCATCTCTCAAAAGAGCCCTCGTCAAAAGATTATCCATCAGAGCTCTATCCCTTAGAACGTCATACTGAAGGGCGTCTTACTGAGGTTGAGCAATCTCGAGTCATTGAAATGGCGTGGGAAGATAGAACCCCTTTTGAGGCAATCGAAGACTTGTATGGCTTACCTGAGAAAGAGGTTATTAAACTGATGCGCCAGAATTTAAAGCACAAAACCTTCAAAAATTGGCGTGCAAGGGTGTCAGGGCGTAAAACCAAACACAAAACGTTACGCCCAGCGGGTGTTGAAAGAGGGTACTGCCCGTCTCAATATAAACCTCAGAGTGCAAATAAGTAACCTTCTATTGTGCTGGCTATTCTGCTGGTTTCAATGGCTTCACGGTAGTGACAGGCAATAGCAGCATCATAAGTTGCTGGCGCCATGGCGTGGGGAATAACGGTGCGATGCTGTCATCCGTAGACATGGCTTCTGAAACTTGTTGCTTATAGGCTATATAGTCAGGGTTGGTATCTTTAAGGTTCTCCATGCGACTTAATACCGAATCGATAAAAGAAGCAGGACTACGCTGCGTATGCTGCTTTAAATCTAACACTAATTCACGCAAAACATAGGCTTCCCATTCAGAACGATAACCTAGTTCTAGCTTGCCAGGCTCGCGAGAAAGCTCAGCAATTTGTTGGCATAACTCCACGTCGTTTTCGGGCTTGTCGTAAAGCACGCGCAGAGCAAGCAATACGTCGATAGACAGGCGTGAAACAGGGAGTTGAGATTTTAGTTCTTCGTAACGTTTGGGCACCTTGTAAACCTTTTTACCTAAGTGGTAAAGATTGAAAAACTTTTATTTCTTAGCGTTTGAGTTAGTAGACACTACCATACTTCACTCAGTTTTTTTAGTAAATGGCAGTACGCACAAGCAGTTGTAATCATTAAATAAACGTAACCATTCAGCGCTGAACTTTCGCGTGGGGAACCACCGTATTAAAAAGTGCACTGTCAAAGTGCGTACGCGTTCTTGCTGTTTGGCCCATCATTTTGATGGGCCTTTTTTATTGCTCAAATGACACCTTTATACCTGCAAGCAACCGACTAACGCTGTCTACCACATCGGCACGTATAAACCACTCTGTGTCATCAATAAGAGTAATATCTCCGCTTATTTCAGCTGAAGCGCCATGACCCGTCCCCAAAAAATCTTCAGTCAGCTCACCCCTAGGGCCAAAGCCTTCACTTACATAAGAATAGTGAGAAAAATAAGACAAAGGGTAATTTCCCACGCTCGTTCTTCCGCTCAGGCCAATAACAAACTTTGAGCTTGAAGATGACAGCTGCTGAATAGTTTCAATGAACAACGTTTGGGATGGCGTGTATTGAAAGCGATATTCACCCCGAATAAAGTTGTTGTCAGTCATACGCTCGATACTCACTTCGTAGCTATGGGTTTGCCCCATTTTTGCCGAGTATTCTAATTCAACATAATTGAGTTGGTGGAAACTATCAAATGCGCTGTTGGCGTTGGTATCGTCAAGTTCGCCAATAACCAATTCTATTTCGCTGTCCTCTTGCAAGGCATAAACACTGCGCATGCCTTTAATCCATCCATCTTTAGATAGCCCTGACGAAGAAACTCGGCCCTTATAGGTGGGGATGATCCCCGCCTCCATTTTTCCATCAGAAAATTCATAGCGTAAATATAAACGCCTAGCGTAAAGGTAATCTGACGTATCACTATCAAAGGTATTATGGCTTGATGCAAAAGATTCTCCGGTAACCACAAAACTATTTAACGACCACGCATCGTCAGAGGACAGGGAAACAGAAGGGTAATATCGCACTCTATACTGATTTCTATGATCTCGGTCTGAGCGTTCGTCAAAACGAAATTGCATGTCAAGCTTCTGTGAAAAGCTTAAGCGCTCGGCAAAGGCATTGGCGCATACGGAAAATAAGAGAACAACAAATACAGCTGCGTTATCTACCCTTTTCATTTCAGTCGAGTCCAATTCATCAATAAGTTAATTAAGCCTAACCAGCTTATACGAAAAAAAGTGCGACTAGGGTAACTATTTGTGATGGAAAAAACTGAAAAAAAAAGCCGGTGAATGACACCGGCTAAAAACTGGAGGTGGACTCCAATGAGGGTAAACACATAAAACACAACTAAAGTTTCAATAGCAGGGAGGGCTAGGAAACTGAGTTAAGTATATGCCCGCCCCGTTCATTTGAAAAACCTTAAAACTTGATTGTCCTAATCGTAAAAACAGAATGAACTATATGAGCTAGTAATTGCTTAAGCATGGGCAGTAGAGCGCATAGCAAAATGATACTGATAGGCGCGAGTAATTTAAGTCGTTTGGAAATATGTTGTAGAAAAAGAAGGGGTGTACCAGAAGTAAAAAAAGGAGATAAAAGCAGTGCCGTGGAAAACACGGCACTGAATTTTGATGCGGTTAGGCTATGCCTAGTTTCTTCTCAAGGTAGTGAATATTGGTACCACCGGCAAAGAAGTTTTCATCAGCCATAATAGAGCGTTGTAGAGGAATATTGGTTTTAATTCCCTCGATAACTAGCTCATCTAACGCATGACGCATTCTGGCAATGGCTTCGTCACGACTTTCACCAAAGGTAATCAACTTACCAATCATGGAATCGTAGAAAGGCGGTACCGTGTAGCCAGCATAAATATGAGATTCCCAACGAATACCTAAACCGCCCGGCGAGTGGAAAATATCAATCGTACCTGGACTTGGGATAAAGGTTTTAGGATCTTCTGCGTTAATTCGACATTCAATAGCATGGCCACGAATTTGAATTTGCGATTGGTCGATAGACAGAGGCTGACCGGCTGCAATACGCAGTTGTTCTTTAATTAGGTCAACGCCGGTAATCATTTCAGATACTGGGTGTTCAACCTGAATACGGGTATTCATTTCAATGAAATAGAACTCGCCGTTTTCGTATAAGAACTCGAACGTACCTGCGCCGCGATAACCAATTTCGACACAAGCACGACGACAACGATCGCCAATCTTGTTACGCATTTGCTCAGAAATACCAGGTGCTGGTGCTTCTTCTACCACTTTTTGGTGGCGACGCTGCATAGAACAATCACGCTCACCAAGGTGAATAGCATTGCCTTGACCATCGGCTAAAATCTGAATTTCTACGTGACGTGGATTTTCTAAGAATTTCTCCATGTACACAGTAGCGTTGCCAAATGCCGCGCCCGCTTCAGCTTGCGTAGTTTCAATGGCACTAATGAGTTCCGCTTCACTGCGAACCACGCGCATACCACGACCACCGCCGCCGCCTGCTGCTTTAACAATAATTGGGTAACCAATGCGTTTAGCAATGGTTTTATTCTTATCATTGTCGCCAGTAAGTGGGCCATCTGAACCAGGTACACATGGAACGCCAGCTTTCTTCATAGCACTAATTGCTGACACTTTATCACCCATCAGGTTAATGGTGTCTGCCGTTGGGCCAATGAAGATAAAGCCACTCTTTTCAACTGCTTCAGCAAAGTCGGCGTTTTCTGCTAAAAAGCCGTACCCTGGGTGAATAGCAATAGAATTTGTGACTTCTGCCGCCGCAATAATGCGAGGAATATTCAAGTAGCTTTCGGTTGCTGAGGCTTTACCGATACAAATCGACTCGTCTGCTAGCAACACGTGCTTTAAGTTTTTGTCTGCCGTGGAGTGTACCGCAACGGTTTTGATGCCAAGTTCTTTACAGGCACGCAAAATACGAAGGGCAATTTCACCACGGTTTGCAATGAGTACTTTATCTAGCATAGTACGAAGCCTGCTTATTCAATGATGAACATGGGTTGATCAAACTCTACTGGGTCTTGGTTATCTACCAGTATTGCTTTAACCACACCAGATTTGTCTGATTCAATTTGGTTCATCATCTTCATTGCTTCAATAATACAAAGTGTGTCGCCAGCATTTACGGTTTGACCTACTTCAGCAAACGGTTTTGCTGTAGGTGAAGATGCGCGATAGAAGGTTCCTACCATTGGTGATTTAACCACATGGCCTTCTGGCGCTGCAGGTGCCGCTGCTTGCGCAGGTTCAGCCGCCGCAACAGGTGCTGGAGCCGGAGCTGGTGCAGCAAAGCTATAGTTCATTGGCGCTTGAACGCCAGTTGGGCCGCGATGAATTCGAACAGACTCTTCGCCTTCAGTGATCTCAAGTTCGGCAATGCCAGACTCTTCCACTAATTCGATGAGTTTTTTGATTTTTCTAATATCCATGTTCAGTCTCTACGTTAATTTTTTGATTGCGGTAAATTGATGGCGGCGGTCAGGGCTAGTGAATAACCAATGGTACCAAGGCCAACAATGACGCCTGCCGCAACATCTGAGAAATATGAGTGATGTCGAAATGATTCACGGGCATGAACATTCGACAGGTGTACTTCAATAAACGGGATATTGACACTTAACAATGCATCGCGAAGTGCAACGCTTGTATGTGTGAAAGCAGCGGGGTTAATGATGATTGCGTCGATATTGCCCATAGACTGATGAATACGGTCGATAAGCGCATGTTCTGCGTTCGACTGAAAATGGGTAAGGGTGGCATCAGACGATTTTGCCTGCGCGCTCAGATCATCAACGATGTCCTGTAACGTTTGTGTGCCATACTTATCGGGTTCACGTTGTCCTAACATATTTAGGTTAGGGCCGTTCAGTAACAAAATATTCATTAAATTTGCTGCTATCTTCGGTAAAAAGTCAGTGTATTTGCTATTTCAGCAAAATTTTATGACAGTTGCACGAAAAAAAGACAATTAATCCGGTTGTTTATTCATTTAGACGTTGATTATAGAGGTAGTGAAAGATTTCGCAGCAAAATACTGGTCTAATCAGGTGTTTTCGACGCAAAGTTCTCTTCCCGGTCTATGCTTTATCACAGGAGTGTGGCGGTGTATAAGAAAGTGATCATGTAATGCTAATGTGACTTTTATGTGCTGCTTATGTAACTAGTGGAGTTCAATTCGGCTCATTTTTTAACGCAAATGGCACCGACATGTACTTTCCTTCGTACTTGGCTGTGTACACGGCGAAGTGCAAATGGGGTAGTGATGAAAACCCTGTATTACCAGAATAACCAATGAGCTCTCCAGCTTTCACCTTTTGCTCTCTTGTTACCACCACACCTTTATATTTCAAATGATAATATTCGCCTGTGGTGCCATCGTCATGCAAAATAGCGACAAAATTCGCGTGCTTAGCAAACCGTTTAGAAGCGCCGCCTAATTGGCCATCATCTTTCGTATCTATTACCACACCATCGCGAGCGGCGAACACGGGAGTGCCAACCGGCGCCGCAAAATCTAATGCATAACAGCCCCCACCAAAACCTTGTACTACGGGGTAATTACTAGCTGGGCGCAGCGGCGGCAAATAAATCACTTCATCATTGTGCACAGCATTCAGCACTCCTGAAGTCCAGCTTACTTTCATTGAGTGCCAAAACCGTCGCGGGCTTTTTACTACCCCCATTAAAATAGGGTCATCGTCGTTTAAAAAATACGCTGGATGTCGACCCGGGCGTAAGCCCACTGGTTGGTAAAGTAGACGCAAGCCCACTGGCTGATAACGTAAGCACAAGAGGTAGCGGTATCTTTCGCTGGGCATAAACTTCATAGTTGCCATTTGTGGGCGGCGAAATACTAATACAAAATCGATTAGCATCGTAGCAACCAAGCGCCTGGGTTGTCAGGTTTTGCTTCACGGTCTCTTGCGCCAATAGCGTTTTAGATGGCACGCACAAGGTAAGAATGAACAAAAGCGCGAGTGAAAACTGAGGCATTTGGGGCATAGCTCACCCTTGAATTACGGCGAAGAGTAATCACTCACCAATCATAATGTTAAAACGTATTTTCAACATGTTCAGCAAAGGCTGGCGCTTTCATAAATCCGGTTACCCGAGACTGCGTTAGCTCATTACCGCTCTCATCGAAAAATAAAATAGTTGGCAGCCCAAGAATAGAAAATTCATCCTGAAAGGCCGTATTATTGGCAGAGGTATCGGTTAAATCTATTTGCATCCACACGGTATTATTAAGCGCATTAATAACATTAGGATCAGGGAAGGTGTATATTTCAAACTCTTTACAGGCCACACACCAATCGGCGTACAAGTCCACCATCACCGTTTTGCCTTGTGAATTGGCTGTCGCAATTTGTTGGCGTAAATCATCTAAATTCTCAACGACAATAAATGTTGGATGAGCCAGCTGGCTGTGCTGCGTGGCAGTGTCTTCAGATGAAGTAAGGGTGTTATAGGCTAGCAGCGCACTGGCGAACAAACCTGCCGCAATAACCAACGTTCGCACGTACTTCAAAATGCCTTTTTGGCTCGCTTCGTTTACCACAAAATAATAACCAAATGCCCCTAAACCTAGGGCTGCCCACAGCAAGTTAATGTATTCGCTAGACCATGCTTTGGGCCACAAACGCTCTACAAATACGATGGCCACCGACAGCATCATAAATCCAAACGATACTTTCACCACGTTCATCCACTGACCCGCTTTAGGTAGCAATTTAGAACCGGTGACTCCAAATATTATAAGGGGAACGCCCATGCCTATGCTCAGCACATACAGGGAAACAAAACCAAGGGTTAAGTCGCCGCTTTGTGCAATAAACAATAAAATGCCGGTTAATGGCGCCGTAGTGCATGGCGAGGCAATTAGCCCCGATAACGCACCCATAGCGAATACACCCGCCATGCTGCCAGGCGTTTGGTTGTTACTTAAATTAGTTAAGCGGGTTTGCCATTTTGCAGGAAGTTGAAGCTCGTATCGGCCAAACATGGCTAACGCCAGCAGAACAAAAATGCCAATAAAAATGCCTAGAATGAGCGGATGTTGAAGTGCAGCCTGAAACTGCATACCCGCCGACGCCACAATTAAGCCTAATATAGAATAGGTAATGGCCATGCCTTGTACGTAGGTAAACGTGAGCCAAAATGCGTTGCTGGCTTTTGCCTGTTTACCTTGGCCAATCACAATACCCGACACAATGGGGTACATAGGGAACACGCAGGGGGTAAAAGCAAGGCCTATGCCTAATGCAAAGAATAGCACCAAGGTGAGGGCTAGGTTTTCTTTGTTAATGAGCTTATCGGCCAGAGAATATTGAGACGCTTGAGAGCTACTCGGGTTCGTTTGCGAGAGACTCTGTTCATCTGTCGACATGGGATCAGCGCTGTTGCTCAAGACGCTGGCGTTAGCGTTGCTGGCAAGGGCATTCAAATAGACGGTTTTAATATTCGGTGCGTAACAAAGGCCCGCATCGGCGCAGCCTTGGTAGCGTATTTTTACTATACCGTCGTTGGTGGCTTGTGTAATAGGAACCGTTATCGTGACTTCATCATAAAATACTTCCGATTCGCCAAAGTATTCATCTTCAATGATCACGCCTTTGGGATAATGAGGTTCCCCAATGGCGGCTTGCTTAGCCACTAACTTGAATTGCTTTTTATAAAGGTAATAGCCATCGGCAATGGTAAAGGAAAGGCTTAAGGTGTCGTCTGCCTGATTGAAGTCGAATACAAAGGCTTGGTCTACTTTTAAGAATTCTTCTTGGTTGCTGAACACATCGTCGAACCCACCCAGGCTCTGATTTGAAGGCGGAGCGGAGGTTTGAGGCGAAGTTTGTGCCGTAATTTGTGTATTAGTTTGCGAATAGCCAGGCAGCGCAAGCGATGCTAAAAATAGACAACATGCGACAAAAGAAAATAAACGGGTGATGTACTTCATATAACGACTTTCTTTATCCTAAAGCTATTGGCCTATAAAAAGTAAGACCGAGATGTATACGCTATTCTTTCACAAACCCAGTTTAACACAGCTACCGTCGGTCGCTTGAGTTTGCCACTTAACCCAAAGCGTTGCACCTTCGCTTGTTATTATGGTCTTTACCCCAATACTATTCTATGACTAGATGAAAGAGGAAATGTTGTGCGGTTTTTATTTTTATTGTTTGCCATATTACCCATAGTAGAGATTGCCCTATTAGTTCAGGTGGGCGGGATAATTGGTGGCTGGAATACTATTGGGCTAGTGATATTAACCGCATTCATTGGTGCTTATTTTGTTAAGCGCGAAGGTATAGCAACATTACAAACCGCACAGGCCAAAATGCAGCGCAACGAACTGCCAGGTAAAGAGATGGTAGAAGGCCTAATGCTGGTAGTTGCAGGTATTTTATTGGTTACCCCAGGCCTAATCACTGACGTTCTTGGCTTTATGTTTGCCTTGCCAGGTTCTCGCCACCTTATTGCTTCGCAGCTAAGTAAACATATGAAACTGCGGGTAGTGACTCAAGCGGGCGGCTTTAATCAACAAGCTGGCGGTGCCCAGTATAACCCGTTTGAAAACCCATTTAATCAGCAACAGTCTGGTCAACCGGGCAGCTCAGATAATGGCGATGTGTTTGAAGGTGAATTTTCAGACAAAACCCAAAATGACCCAGACAAACGCCTTAAGTAATGTGTACTTTTGGCCTTAAGTGCAAGCTTTGAGCATTAAAATCAATTTTTTTACATTTTTTTGCTCAAAAACCCTTGAACTTGCATGGCTACTCCCCCATTTATCCTCGCAGATACGATTTTAACTGCTCGGCAACGAGCAACCCAAGCATACGACATACAAATAATTGTGTGTCGACAATCATTAACTTGAATAGTGAAATTTTCAGGAGACTTGAAAATGGCAATTCGTCCTTTACACGACCGCGTAATCCTTAAACGCGCAGAGCAAGAAAGCAAATCTGCAGGCGGTATCGTTCTGACTGGTTCAGCAGCAGAAAAATCTACACGTGGCGAGATTATCGCTGTAGGTAACGGCCGCATCCTAGAAAATGGCGATGTTAAAGCGCTAGACGTTAAAGTTGGCGACACCGTTATTTTTAGCGAAGGCTACGGCGTTAAAACTGAAAAGCTGGATGGTGAAGAAGTTCTGATCCTAAGCGAAAGCGACATTCTTGCGATTGTTGAGTAATTACAACTAACGTTAAACGAATTAAGAGAGGAATTTAATCATGGCAGCTAAAGAAGTACGTTTTGGTAACGACGCTCGTACAAAAATGCTTAAAGGCGTAAACACGCTAGCAAACGCAGTGAAAGTTACACTAGGTCCTAAAGGCCGTAACGTAGTACTAGATAAGTCTTTCGGCGCTCCTACCATCACTAAAGATGGTGTATCTGTAGCCAAAGAAATCGAACTTGAAGACAAGTTTGAGAACATGGGCGCGCAGATGGTTAAAGAAGTTGCGTCTAAAGCGAATGACGAAGCGGGTGACGGTACAACTACTGCAACTGTTTTAGCACAAGCTATTATCACTGAAGGTCACAAGTCTGTTGCTGCAGGCATGAACCCAATGGATCTTAAGCGTGGTATCGACAAAGCAGTTATTGCTGCGGTTGAAGAGCTTAAAGCCCTATCTACTGATTGTGCTGACAGCAAGTCAATTGCTCAGGTTGGTACTATCTCTGCAAACTCTGATGCAGAAGTTGGCGACATCATTGCTCAAGCAATGGAAAAAGTAGGTAAGGAAGGCGTAATTACTGTTGAAGAAGGTCAAGCACTTCAAAACGAACTTGACGTTGTTGAAGGTATGCAGTTCGACCGCGGTTACCTATCTCCTTACTTCATTAACAACCAAGAGAACGGCACTGTTGAACTAGACAGCCCTTTCATCCTATTGGTTGATAAGAAAATTTCTAACATCCGTGAGTTGCTTCCTACCCTTGAAGGCGTAGCAAAAGCAGGTAAGCCACTGATGATTATTGCTGAAGATGTTGAAGGCGAAGCCTTAGCTACACTAGTAGTAAACAACATGCGCGGTATTGTTAAAGTTGCTGCTGTTAAAGCACCTGGCTTTGGTGACCGTCGTAAAGCAATGCTTCAAGACATCGCTATTCTTACTGGTGGTACGGTTATCTCTGAAGAGATTGGTCTAGACCTTGAAAAAGTAGAGCTAGAAGACCTTGGTACCGCTAAGCGCGTAGTTATCAACAAAGACAATACTACTATTGTTGATGGTAACGGCGACGAAGAAGCGATTGAAGGCCGTTGTGCTCAAATTAAAGGTCAAATTGAAGACTCTTCTTCAGACTACGACAAAGAAAAGCTTCAAGAGCGTTTAGCTAAGCTTTCTGGCGGTGTTGCAGTAATTAAAGTTGGTGCTGCTACCGAAGTAGAAATGAAAGAGAAGAAAGACCGCGTTGAAGATGCACTTCATGCAACTCGCGCCGCGGTTGAAGAAGGCGTAGTACCTGGTGGTGGTGTGGCGCTAGTTCGTGCAGCAGCTAAGCTTGCTAGCCTAACTGGCGAAAACGAAGACCAAACTGTAGGTATTAAGCTTGCACTACGTGCAATGGAAGCGCCTTTACGTCAAATCGCTAGCAAC